>ERZ1034871.617-NODE-617-length-20042-cov-16.212888_pt1 | contig 20042 bp, 10 predicted proteins | sample MGYA00520631_ERZ1034871 | MGnify/ENA primary metagenome ERZ1034871 (study PRJEB33766, sample SAMN09781721) | gut metagenome | biome: gut microbiome | host: Homo sapiens | place: Madagascar | study: EMG produced TPA metagenomics assembly of the PRJNA485056 data...
ACACTGATGGGGCCCCATACCCTATGAATTTGAATATTATTTTGAATCATATCACAAACATTTAACTGTATATAAAAATGGTAATGGAATATTAATTAATTCATTTACTGTAGTTATTAATGACATAAATGCTATAAGCGAATTTAAGAGAGAAATTGATATAACAGATGCAAAAGTAACCACTGAGTTTCCTAAAATGAATATAATGAAACGTGAAAAACTCAATAATAGATTCAGCAATTTTGGATTTTGGTACAAATGTTTAAATAATAAAGACTTGATCAAATCAGTTACAGAAAATTATTGGTCAGAAAATTCAAAGGAGATAGATAATGTATCAAAGTCTAATCCTAAAATTTTAAAATGGATTATGGAAATGAATCCAAGTAGTATCGAAATCGGAAAACCTTATGATATAGTGTATATAATGAGTATTCCTGGCATGTTTCCAATAGAGAATGGATATTTTATGGAATCAATTGCAAACATAAAAGGTACAAATGGAAAATTCCAATCAAGATTTGGTGTTAAACATGCAATTAAGAATTTGAAATATACTGTATCTTTTGAAAATGGGTTTATATTAAACAATAATCCAAACGGTAATATAGCTTGTAATACAGAAAAAAAGAACTTGCATTGTAGCCATCATAATAATATAATATACGATAAGTATATTTTCAATACAACCAATCCTAAAATTGGCAGTGTCGTTAATATAGAATGGACTTTTAAGTTCAAAAAACAACATCGAAAACAAAAAAGGAGGAATATATCATGAAAGGCTTATTAGAAATTGAACGTGGAGATTGATTAACAAACATAATTACGACAAAGAAGAAAACCAAAAAGAGAGCAGGAAAGTTAATCTCCTGCTCTCTTTTATTATGTTCATTCATTATTTTGAGGTTGGAAATGGTTCCCGACACACTCTGTAAAGAGTACCTGAGATGATGGATACACCGCCCATCCAAAATAATAATGATTTTATTTTATTTATCTTCTATTTAGATTGAACGGAATAACTAGATTAATGAAACAGAGGTATATAAACATGAGAACATTGGAAGAAATTAAAAAAGAAATTCATACAATAAACCCAAATATTACAGATGAATTACTGGATTTATTGTATGAATATGTAAGTATAAGACAACATGAAAATATGTTAGACTTTTTAAACAATTATAATTTATATCGAAAAGAATTCAAAAAAATTGTCTACGACTCTTTATCACATAATAACTTATAAAAGAACTTGAAAATAATATTATTTTATTACTGGATTGGATGTGATATGTATAATGAATATTGATTTATCTAAACTTATTCCTCAACCGAACCTACAAAACCTATTGGACGCTTCGGAACTTCTGGCTCAGGTTTCGGCACAACCATTAAAAGAAAATTCAACTGTTGTACATGCTGTATCAGTTCCAACGGTTTGCCAGATGTGTCCTCTCCGTGAAAACAGACTAAATTGTAACCAATGTAACCGATTTCTTTAACCAAAATAGTAATTGACGAATTAAACTGTACAATTGAAATTGCCACATCTTCTGTGTCTGGAAGCTTATTTTGATAATCTATAATTTCTTTATATAGGTAATAGGCAACTTGTTCTGCTCTGCTATCAAATTGCATTTTTGCAGCATTTATTTCTGTTTGTCGATTCGTATAATTTTGTTGTATTTGTCTTTGTACCTCTGGTGATATAAAATCCATATATTTATTAACCTCCTCATTTGTATAAGATGATAATATATTATCATAATTTATACGCATAATACAGGTTAAACATATGTTTTGTGAAAAATTACCAAAATGTAATCTATTGTGATCATAAATACAAAAAAAATAGACATCCATACGTCAAATAATTATATGAATGCCTATATAATATTATTTCCCACTTGTTATTTTACATAATGAATTGTGAATTGGCAATACTTGTAATGCAAAAATTACCATTCACTGCCACAACTATTACAGTGCCATTGCTTATGAACTTTGCGAGATAATATTCCAAACATGGCAACTGATCCTGCTTTGGCTAACCCTGATATTTTTTTAATATTGGTTGAGCCACATGTAGGACATTTTGGAGTATTACTGACTGTGGAACTATTACCATTCTGCTGTTTCAGTTGCGTCTTAAATTGGGACATTTTTAATTGGAACTCGATTGGATCTTTTTGCTTAAGTTCATCCATTGCTAGAATAAATGATGTTTCGCCGGAGATATCAAGGATTGTGTTGAACTCAACAACATCTATTTCCATTTTTTTAGTTGGACTACCACAAATCGGGCAAGTTGTGATTTCAGTATTAACACGTCCATTAAAGCATTTGGCACATCGGCTACTTCCTTCTGCTTTATTTATGCCATGCTCATAACAATATTTACAAAATGTTACCTTATACATTATATCACCACCTTTTCATTAGTATAACAAAATCATATATTGCATTCAATATAAATATCACTCATATTTTATATTAATGTATTGACATCTAACTTTTATAGTGTTATAGTTAATACTGTAACAAGGAGGTATAGAGATGTCAGATGTAAGAGAAGTATTTATTACTGCCGAAGTATCTCGACAATTAGATATCACACCTGCATATCTTGTTAGAATGGCGAAAGCATTGAAGTTGCCCGAAACTGATTTTAGAGAAACTTCAAAAGGTAGCTATCTGTTTAATAAGAATGCAATAGATAAGATTAAGTCTAATTTAAAGAGAAAATAAAAACTCCTGCTATCTTTGGACGGATGCACAGGAGTTTCTACATATGGTAAGATGTTCTCTTACTCTTCTAGTCTACTATACTTTCAAAATTTTATCAATGAAATTTTGGAGGAATACAGATGAATGAAGTGTTAACAGTCATCCAAGAGACTGAGATTCTTGGGAAAAAGATTAAAGTATACGATAATATTGAAACACCATTGTTTCTTGCAAGCGATGTTGCTGATTGGATTGAACATTCACAGGCTTCTAAAATGGTAAAATCTGTGGATGATGATGAAAAGCTGATGGGAACATTATTCCTATCAGGTCAGAACAGAGATGCTTGGTTTTTAACAGAAGATGGGTTGTATGAAGTGTGCATGCAGTCTCGCAAGCCTATCGCTAAAAAGATGAAAAAAGAGATTAAGCAGTATTTGAAATCAATTCGATTAACAGGTGCAGCAATACCTCGTGGCAGAGAACAGGAAATGGTAAATTACTACTTCTCTTCTCTCTCATCAGATTTACAGGGTAAAATAGTGAATGAATTAATAGAGAAGAATAAAGAGTTACAGACATTCTATGATGATTTGATGAATACTGAAGGATTGATGCAAATGAATACAGTTGCAAAAGAACTGGGAATTGGTGAATACACATTATTCGCTTACCTTCGTGGTAAAAAGGTTTTGTTCTATGATAAGGATATGGTGAATGTTCCCTACGAGAGATTTCGCAAAGAAGGGAAATTTGCTGTAAAAGAAACACCTTGCCATGATGGAAAAATACGGTCTGTGACATATTCGACTAAAAAAGGATTGAATTACATAAGAAAATTATTACGCAAAGATGGATATTATGATGTACCAATTGTGTCATAATCATTAATAATATTATATTACATTTTGAGAAGCCATTTACATTATTTGAATATAATGAGTACAAAGTGATTTATATTCTATGCTTGCAAACTATGATAATGTGAATGGTTTTTCATTGGGTAAAAAAAATATTCAGCTAAATGATGATACGATTGGTTTTTTAAATGATGAGAAATTAGGCGATTACGAAAAGCCACTTGACGATCTCATCAAAAAATACCCAAAAGCTACCGAAGGATCTATTACATTTGCTAAGTCGGTTCGAGATGGTAATGTTTCTCTCAAAGAAGGTCAAACCTATTTACAAGCATATCAAAAACAATTAAATCAGACTGGATTTAATTTAAAAAATATTGGCTCATCGATTAAAAATTTAGGCGGTAAGTTTATTGCAGGAACTATTAATGCTATTGGAGGCATGGTTATTGGTGCTGCTGCGTCATTAGTGGTTGAAGGCATTTCGCAACTATTTAAAGAATTCTCTGGAAAAGCCGAGGAAGAAGCTAAACAGAAAATATCTGAACTTGGTGAAACTGCCCGTAGTGAATTCAAGTCTATCCAAGACGAAATGAACTCTACCGCTTCAAAGGTAAATGAAGTTAAAGATCGTTATGCCGAGCTTGCGCAGGGAGTTGGCAACCTTGGCAAAGCAACACAGAATCAGGGTTCATTATCCAACGATGATTATGAAGAGTTTTTAAACATCAGTAATGATTTGGCTGATTTATTCCCTACTCTCACCAATGGATATACAGATAATGGAGATGCGATACTCGACTTAAATGGTGATGTACAGACAATTACCTCATCTCTTAATGGTTTAGTAGAAGCACAAAAAGCTGTTGCCGCACAGGATATGGCAAAACAGATGCCAGATATTTTTGCAGAGTATAAACAGAATGTGAATGATAACAAAGATGGTTATTCTGTAAAATATCAGCAAGCTCTTAAGAATCGGCAGAGTGCTTTTGATGCTATGTCATATTTATCTGATGATAGTACCGATGAATATGGCAGATACTTTCTTACATATTTTGATGGAATGGAAGCAGAATTTAAGAAGTATCAATTAAATATAGATGATTATATGGATAAGCTTGGACATTATATTTCATTGGACACTAATGAAAAAGAAATATTCCATAATATATATAATGACTTCTATAAAGGCTATGATAATACAATCCGAGATTTGGAACAAGAAATTGATTCAGGGAATAAGGCATTTGGGCAGTATGTTGTATCTTCATTGTATAATGACTTAAACTATCAGACATTGGCTCAGAATAACTCAGTCAAGAAAAATATTGTTGATAGTATTGTCGGCAATCTAGGATATGATACTTTAATGTCAAAGTATGATTCTGATGAGGATGGTTGGAAGAAAGCATATAAAGAACAGATTCAAGAAGGAATCATTGACTCTATTGCCAGTATAGATGACACACGAGTTGTCGATGCTATGAACAAAGTCTTGAACGAAGATCTATCCAAAGCTGATTTTGACCGATATGCACAGATCATACAAGACTACGATACTGATCATACAGAAGTCGATTTCTCTTCATGGTTTAAACCAGATGATGCTGAAATTACAAAAACTGCACAGGAACAGAAAGACCGTATCTTGAGTGTGTTTGGTGACACAAGAGAAGGCGATAGGCGTGTTTTAAACAACTTTATCGATTCTCTCACTCCTGATAATCTGGATATACTGGATAAACTGTCTATAGATAAACAATCTACTGACCAGACTGCAAAAGAATATGTTGAATATCTTAAACAGAAAATTGAGGATTATATCAATTCGGATGAGCTAGATGCATCATTTAAAGCCGATCCTATTGACCCATTAAAGGATATTAAGGATTCATTCTCTGGTTTTGAAGATATCTATGATGAAATTGTATCTGGTTCAAGTGTAGCTGCTGATGCGATTGAGGGACTGAATGAAAAGTTTGGAGAACTTGATGGCGGTACTGCCCTTGAAGATTTTAAGGATACATTGACTTCTATGCCGGGGGATATATCTGCTGGTAAAGAAGCTTTGAATAAGCTCGCAACGGCATATATAGATAATTCTGACCTGATTAAAAACTTGACTGAAGACAATGCAGATTATGTAAAATCAGAACTTGAAAAAATCGGTGTTGTTAATGCAGATGAGGTTGTTAATAGTCGATTGGCAGGTTCAACAGATTGGCTGACACAAGCACAGGAAAATCAGAGTGCTATTTTATCGAATCTGTCCACCAATATCAACGCAGCAACAGATGCTAAACGATATTCACAGTTAGCTTCGATTGATTTGCAGAATGCTACATTAGGAGATATTGCAGCGTTAATTAATGAGGCAAACGCATCAGGACAGGACTCAACGGCATTACAGAATTATGCGATTCAGAAGGTCGCAGCAAATAAGTCATCTATTTGGACATCTGGTAGTATTCAAAACTTAGCAAAATTGGCTGATTCATTAGAGGGTACAACTCGTTATATGCTATTATATAACAAGGCAAAAAATGCGACTGGCAGTCAGGAACGACTTGAGATTGAAAAAGAATTAAATCGTCAGGTTAAAGTGGCTATTAGTACAAAAATGGCATCAGATGCACAAGTACAGTATAAAGCTCCGAGTACGGCTAAGTCATCAAACTCTAGTGGTTCAGGTTCGTCCACCAAAAAGAAAACCCCACTTGAAAAGCTTCAAGATTGGCTCTCTACTCTCTTCGACTGGATAGAAATCAAACTGGAACGTCAGACTGATAAGATCAGTAAATACATTTCACAGGCTGAATCCAAGTTAGATGATAAGAAGTATTCATCCTCTGCTAAGAATTATAGCAATGCTATAGACGCAACGAATGTACAGGTTGGCTACGAGGAAACTGCTAGAGATAAATATTATGCACAGGCAAGTCAAATTCTGGATAAAGCTGTAGCAGGTAAGGTTATATCGCAGAAAACAGCCAATATCATTGCGACTCGTGTTGCGGATGGTAGCATGAATATTTCAGAATACTCAGATGAGATTCGGGAAGTTATCTCCGCTTATCAAGAATGGTATAACAAAGGTAAGGATGCCTCTGACGCATTAGAAGAATTACACAAGAATATCCGCACCTATATTCAAGATCTAAAGGATGTTCGGGATAAACAGCGTGACGCTAAAATCGATTCAATTACAGGCTATAACGATATTGCAACAGGCACAGTGGCTAATTCAGCCAGAGCAAAAAATTCACAGCTTAATGCTTCTAATTCTTCTCTTGGTAAACAGAACACAACATATCGTGACTATGTGCAAAATGTAACCCGTGATACAAATGAAGTAGCTGCATCGGCGAATGGCTCAGTTACTAATGCTATTAAAGGAACGAAAGATGTTAAATATCGCACTGCTCTGTTGAATGCTCAGAAAGCGATTAAGAACAAGACTGCTGTATCGGATGCGGATTTATCTACAATCAGTGCACATTCTACTTATGTGTATAATCGGTTATATGCATACAATGTAGCTCTTGATAATGCTGAAACTGCTAGGATGGAATACGCAACAGCTTACTCTAGTAATTATACCGATGCGATTAAGAATATTACAGAGAAGTATAGTAACAAAGACGATGCAACAAATGATGCTATGGATCTCAATAATTCGAAGTCTGACAATGCTGTTACGGCAAAGACTAAGAACAAATATCTTAATAAACAAGCTTCTGGCTATGATATAATTGCTAAGAATAATCAAGCTGAAATTGATCGATATGCTTCATCTGTAAAGTCGGCGAGAAAGACTATGAGCAAGTCTGCGACAGCAACGGCTTATAACGGATTGGGAAACAAAGGTCAAAAAGCAGTATCAAATGTAGTTGAAAAGGCACGTTCGCAGGCAAAATCTAAGAAACCAATTTCTGCATCGTTAATATCTAAGATTACAGAATATTATAAAAAGGGATATATTTCTCGCTCTTTCTACGAATCGTGTATTCGTTATAATAATGCTCGTGAATCATTGGATCAGGCAAGAAAACAGGCTGAAATTGACAAACAAACTGCTATTGCACAGAAAGCGGAATTAGCACAGCAGAAGTTCTCTAATATCTCAACAGAGATGGATAACAAACGGCATAAGTATGAACAAACTGCTACAGAGTTAAATGCCAAAATGTCTTTATATGAGGAGCGTGGTAATGGAGCTTCTGCTAATTGGTATGTTCGTTTACAAAAGACCGAACAGAAAGAATACGATTCTCTTATAGAAAAACGTAAGAAACAGATCAAAGAATTAGACGACAGCGTAGCTAATGGAAGCATCAAAAAAGGAAGTACGGAATGGTATGATATGAAGTCACAAATTGACGACACAACCAATTCCATTAATGATGCGAAAAAGGCACTTGCCGAATATAATAATCAGATTTTACAGGTACATTGGGATCGTGTAGATGAATATATTTCTAAGCTACAAAATCTTACAACAGAGACTGACTTCGTTATCAACGAATTGTCTCGTAAGGATTTGATATCCGATAAGACTGGTGGCTTAACAAAAGAAGGTAACGCTGTTGCCGGATTACATGTATCTAACTACAAAGTCTACCAGACGGAAGCCAAAAAGTATCAGAGTGAAATTGAGAAGATCAATAAACAACTTGCGGACGATCCGTATAATCAAAAACTGATTGCCCACAAAGAAGAATTGGTTAAATCATATCAGGATGCAATTGCAGGGGCACAAGATGAAAAGTATGCCGTGATCGATCTCATTGAAAATGGCTACGCTTCGCTCAAGAATCATATTTCTGATTTGATCGACCAATATAATGATCTCATTAGTTCTGAAAAGAATGCTTATGATTATGCAAACAATATTAGTGATAAGACTCAACAGATTGCTAATATCCGTAAGCAACTTCAGGCATATTCTGGTGATCTTTCTGAAGAAGCAAGAGTAAAAGTTCAGGAATTAAATGTATCACTCAAAGATGCTGAGAAAAATCTCAAAGATACGCAGTTTGACCAGTATGTTTCTGCTACACAGGATATGCTCTCAGACTTCCAGGATGATTTGGACGAAAGTATCCAGAATATCATTGACACATTGGATGATAAATTCAAAGGTCTTATTGATACAATCAACGAGAATTGGTCAAGTGATAATAATGTCATTAACAAGACATTATCTACTATTGGTTATAGTGCTACAAAAGATGGACTTAAAATGTATGCTAATGGCGACATTACCAAGAATACAACGGATGCGGTTAATGGAGTTAGGATCTTCTTAGAAAAGGCATGGGCAAAGTATGATAAAACGGCTCATGATTCACAGACAACAAGTGAAAAAGAAAAAGAACTAAAACAGAAACAAGAACAGATAGATGCATTAAATCAGCAGATTAAAACACTAAAAGAAGAAAAGGTAACATCAAAAGCACAGAAACAGGATGTTGAGAATCGCATTAAAAATTTACAAGATCAGATTAAAGAGCTTAAAGGGAACAAGTCTGGTAATTCTTCTGGTGGAACATCAGCTTCTGGTGGTGGAAATGGCTCTAAAAACAAATCTACTTCAAAAACGACAAGTTCTGGAACAGATGCAGGTAAAAAGTTGTCAAAGTCCAGGATACGTGAGATTCAGAATTTCATAAATAGCAATTTAATTAATCCTGCCAAGGGTAAAAAAATATCTGATTATGATGCTTTTAATCAGGCTATATGGAAATCATATGGTGATAAAACTGGTAAGATTCTGTCAAAGGAAGCATTACAACATCTTGCTAACTTGACCGGTTATGCATTTTCAAACAAATCCACTTCTGCTTTCTGGCAGACACTTCACAAATCTGGTATTAAAGGATTCAGACGTGGTTCAGAGGGTATCCCTTATGATATGATTGCTAATCTCGGCGAAAACGGTACAGAGTTACAGTATGATGTATCTAAGGGTGTGCTGAAATCTGTTGGACAGAATGATATGGTGTTTACTGCTGAACAGGCTAAGACATTGATGGATTTTGCTAAGAATCCTATGATGTTTAGTAATATGTATACTGGTAATGCATTTAGAATGCCCAATATGCCAGTTACTAATCGGACGGATAATGACATCAATATTACTATTGGTGATGTGAACTTAGAGGGCGTACAGAATCCACAGCAGTTTGCTAGTTCTATGAAGGACGTTATTAAAAATAACACAGGTGGAGTTCGTAATATGATAAAGGATACTACTGTAGGATCTTTATCATCAAATCACAACTCTCTTGGAATACGGAAATACTAAAAATTAAATATCGACATAGTAACAGGGAGGAATAGTGATATTCCTCTCTTTTATTATGCTTATCTCTCATCAAAACACATTCAATCGGAGGTGAACAAACTTGAAATATAAATCATCAAAGACAAGAAAAATTGAGAAATTAAAAGCAGAAAATGAAGAATTGCGCAAGTACATAAGGGAAAATAATGTGTGCAAACTTGCAACACAGATTGAAGCTACCCTCGTAGCCAAGGAAGAATACGAAGAGTTATTAGATGAGTGTAAACAGCTCAAGACTGACTACGAACACATGATGAATGAATTACAACTTGATGTAAATGAATATCACGAACAGATGAATCAAGAAGTGGACAATAAATAAAAATAAAATAAGGAGGCATTTTGTAAATGGCAAAAGTATTATTTAATAGCCAAGGTTTAATAGAGACTCCTACTCTCCTATTACAGCACAAAAATTTTGAAACAATCGGTAATGGAGGAATTACTAATGTCTCTGGCTTAACATATAAAAACAATTTTAATGATGCAAATGAAATATCATTTAAAATACATAAATTTAACAATGGAATAAAACATCCACTATGGGATCAGTTAGTGGATTTTAGAATTATATATATACCTGAACTGAAAGAACGATTTCAAATTGCTATTTCGGTGAATGAAGAAGATCCAGATGATTTATCAAAATCTGTTACAGGTACAGCATTGTGTGAATCCGAATTATCGAATATTAATCTACATGGAGTACAGATTAATACGGAAACTGACATGACAAATGATTTGTACGATGAGAACTTCCCAACTGTATTATACCGAGATCCTGATGACTATGATTCAGAAGATAATTTAAAAATATGGGCAAAGTCAAAATATGATTATCTTAAAGATAAAACAGCATATCCAACAACTGCTTCTGTGATTGCCAGAAAGAAATATATTCTTACACATGCTTCTCTTCTGCATCGTGTATTAGAAAAAGCACCACATTATTCAATTGCTCATGTGGATTCTACTCTTAGAGAATTATCAACAGTACACGAATTCACATTTGATGGAACAGATACTTTATCGGCACTAAAAAATGATATTGCCGAAGCGTATCATTGTTTATTCTCTTTTAATTCTGAACAAAGAACTATCTCAGTATATGATTTATATAGCACATGTACTGCATGTAAATACAGAGGAGATTTTATTGATACATGTCCTGAGTGTGGATCAACAAAAGTAATTAATAAATATGGTGAAGATACAAATGTATTAATCAACAGTACCAATTTAACAAAAAGTATTACTTTGGAGTCAAATCAAGACTCTTTAAAGAACTGCTTTTATGTGACTGGTGCAGATGATTTAATGAATGCTACTATTCGTAATATTAATCCAAACGGATCACAGTATATTTATTACTTTTCTGACGATGTTTTATCAGATATGCCTGACAATCTCAAAAATAAATTAAAGTCATATGATACACTGTATAACGAAATTCAGAAAACAAGAAAAATGGCTTTGGATTCTACGAAAGTTACAAACTACAATAATGTTGTTACTTCCGTAACCAAGAAATTTGCTAACGTTTCAGATGATGATAAAGATAAAGTCAGTTTTAATAAGTTGGCTAATCCCCTTGTTGGCTACTCATCTCTCATCGCTGCTCGGTATGATGCTACTGATTTATATTACTACATTAATGATAGCATGATGCCAGTAATTGATATAGATGGACTAGGGGTTCAGGATAGTTTAACATCAATAAAAAATGGTATCAAAGCATTGGGTGGAGTTGCGGTCACGAAGGTATCATCAATTTCATCTAGTGTTGTTAGAAACACGTTAGAGAAATTATGTCAGGTATTTTGTAGCACAGCATATTATGATATATCAGTGGAAACAAAATCATTATCTGCCTATAACTCATCCACAAAAACTAAGACTTATTCTTGTACTGTTACGATCACCAGTTTAACTCAACAAGATGAAAATGAAAAATATTTAACAGGATCTGTTGATATAACTTGTACAGTATTAGAAAATAACGAGAAGTATATTGAGCAAAAAATTAAGCGTATGACCGCTGAATCAAAGAAGCTCAAAAATAAGCAGATTACAAGTTTTGATTTATCAGATACAGATTTTAAAAAGGAATTGACATATTATTCATTGACTGAACTTACTAATATGTATACCGAATTCCAAGCTTGCCAAGATATAGTAACAAATGGATTTACAGAAGATTCTGTAGATGTACAATATAATAACAGCGAGCTTAAAAAAAAGTATCAAAAATTCTACGCAAACAGATTAAAGTGGATCAACAATGAAATCAAAACAAGGACTAACGAATTAGATAGTGTTAAAGCTATATTTGATCCAGTCAAGTCAACTGGTGTTCTGCAAATTTTAAAGCAGTCAATCCAAAAAGAGTTAGATTTACAGAAATATCTCGGCACTGACTTATGGAATTTATTCTATTCTTATCGGCGTGAAGATGATTATAATAATTCAAACTACTCTTCTACTGGATTAAATAATACGGAACTTATCAAGAGAGCCACCGAATTATTTAAGGCAGCGCAGAGAGAATTATATAAGGCAGGTAATTTACAGTATTCCATTAATACAACAATGGGTAATTTACTTGCATTGCCAGAATTCAAACCAATTGTAGATAAATTTGAAGTTGGTAATTTTATCAAAGTCGGAATTGATGAGAAGGTACACTCGCTTCGACTTCTCTCCTATCAGGTTGATTACGACAATCTGACGGAAATATCTGTAGAATTTTCTACTGTAGAAAAAATCTATTCTGGTTATTCAGATGTAGAATCTGTATTACAGTCAGCAAAATCTATGTCTACATCTTATTCTTCTGTTAAAGATCAAGTAGATAAGTCAAAAGGTACGACAAAAACAGTTTCAGATTGGACAAATAATGGATTACTTGGTGATAATATATCATTCAGTAATTCTAAAGAACAAACAGTAACACTTACTAAAAATGGTTTATTGGCTCGATCTTGGGATGATGTGTATAATGAATTTTCGTTAAAACAGTTAAAGATTGTAAACAACGGACTATATCTCACCAAAGACGGTTGGGAGACAATTGAAACAGGCGTTGGACGCTTTACATATACCGATATCAATGGTAATCTTGTTGAAGATTACGGCATCATCGCTAAGACTGTAGTTGGTAATCTTATAATAGGTAAGGAACTTCAAATCTACAATGAAGACAAATCTATTGTTATAGACGAAAATGGTCTTACAATTGATGGTGGATATTTGAAAATTAAAGGCACAGAAGTCGGCTCTGATGGAAAGACCATATCAGAGGTTATCATTGACCTTGACACAGCTCAAAAGTTAGTAGCACTTGCTCAACAAGCTGCCGACAAAGCACAGGAATCAGCTAATCAAGCACAAGCATCTGCTGATAAAGCTAACAAAGCTACAGAAGATTTAAAGGTTGAAACTAATAAAATCCGTGAAATTGCCGAAAAAGGTGTGGATCATGTAACAACCTATTTCTACCAATCTGATTCTGCTACAGAGTTAGTTGGTGGCGAATGGACAACAAATAGTGTTACATGGATAAGCGGAAAATATGTGTGGCAGAAAGTTATTACATACTACAAGGACAAAACAGATAATTCTCAAACAGCAAAAGCTATTTGTATATCAGGTGCTAATGGTCAAGATGGTAAACCAGGTGAAAATGGTGTAAAGGGTAAAGGTGTAAAATCTATTACTCCTCAGTATGCCATTTCTGATAGCAACGTTTTACAACCAAATGAAGGTTGGTCGGATCAAGAACCAGAATGGTCAGAGGGAAAATATATATGGACAAGAACACTTGTTATTTATGACGACAATACGCAAGAGACAACTACTCCTATCGTATCTAATGGATTAAATAGTGCTCTTTCTATTTCTACTGTCGCAAGAAAACAGGCTAATACAGCTAATACAAATGCGTCTAATGCATTGACCACTGCTACTTCAGCTAATACAACTGCAAAAGAAGCCGAAACAAAGGCACAGCAGTCTCTCGATCAATTCTTGTGGCTAGTTAAATCAGGATCATCTTCTACATCTCTTACTCTCACAGATTCAGCTATTACTGCAATCACAAAGCAGTTCACGATCCAATCTCCTGATGGTTCAGCAACGATTATTGAAGGTGGAAAACTTAAAACCGATGCATTGAAGTCAAATAATTATGTAGCTGGTAACGATGGAACATATAGTGCATTTGGTACGTTTCTTGACTTATCTAATGGAGAAATTCACACACCTGGATTTTATTTAGATTCAGTTGGAAATGCATTTTATCAAGGTACAGTTAATGCTGATGCAGGTTATTTTGGTGATGCAAACAATAACTGGTATATTGGCTCTGCTGAGTTTGATAATATAAGAAATAAAGATGATGCACTTGTGAACGGTGTAGAATATAGTGCATTGATTTCTAAGGGCAACGCTGCTCTTACGGCTGGTCATTGGTATCTTATGTCTCAAGATGGTAGTCTCGGTATTCAATCGGGATGGACAACTATCAATGGTGGCAATTATGTCTTCGATAAAGAAACACAGAAATACTATGATATGGGTATGGTTGAACCTATCTTCGGCTCTAAGAATGAATGGGACAATAAGTTTTTGTATATTCGTAGAGTTAAAGATCCATCTTCTTCTCAGTCTACGTGGGAATATCTATTCAAGGTAGATAAAGACGGTACTATTTATGAGAATGGAACGAAACTTTCTGATAAATATGCTCGTAAAGATGCAGTAGGTAGTACATATCTTCCACTTACAGGAGGTACAGTCACAGGTAATTTAACTGTTAATGGTACTCTCACTGCTACAGCTAGTAAGGCTAATCAGCTTACTCATACATTGAGCGTTAATGGAAAGTCCTGGAACGGCTCTGCTGATTTGACAGTTGGAACTATGGGCGTTGCTTATGGCGGTACGGGTAAATCATCTTGGACTGCTAATGGTATTATATATGCAAGTGCAAGCGGTACATTGTCGCAGTTAACTCTTGGAACTGTTGGTTATATATTACAGAGTAGTGGTACTTCTGCTCCATCATGGGTAAATCCATTGACTCTTAATGTAGCAAGTGCAACAAAAGCAACTCAGGATGGAAACGGCAATACAATTTCAGACACATACCTTAGAAAAGATTTTGATTCTATTAGTCAGAACGTGTCATTTAGTGGTTCAGTAGATGTAGACGATCTCACAGCAGGAACACTTCTTGTCAGCGGTGTTGCTAGGTTTGCTAATGGTTTGATTGGTAACTTATCAGGCAATGCTTCTACTGCTACTTCAGCAAGTAAACTGACGACTGCTAGAAGTATTAATGGTGTTGCGTTTGACGGTACTTCTGATATTACTGTCACCGCCAACCCTACTGTTACCCAATTATCCAACGAGAACTTAAACAATTTAAAAACTTCTGGTGAATATTTTGCTGTTGGAAGTAATACAGTGACTAATAAACCTTTAGGTATTGATGCTTTTTCATTACAGGTTCTTAGATCGGCAAATGGTTATTACGAACAAGTGATAATTGGAGGAAACCAAGCATCGGGTAAAATCTATCAAAGAAGGTATAATGGCAACAATAACACTTGGTCATCATGGACATATATTTATTCAGAGCTTTTCAAACCATCTAAATCGGATGTTGGTCTTAGTAATGTAGATAATACTGCTGACTCAGTAAAGAGTGTATCTTCTGCTACAAAACTGACAACTGCACGAAATATTACAATTGGTTCAGCTAAGAAGTCATTTAATGGAACATCAGACATATCATTTTCTCTTGCTGATATTGGAGCATCTTCATCAAGTCATACACATAATTATGCTTCAAAGGTGACTCTTGCTGGTACGGACTATTCATGTGTAAGCAATGCGATTACTATCACAAAGGCTAATCTTCAGACTGCAATAGGCTCAACTGGTCTTGGTCTTATGACCGAAGCCGAACGTAGTAAATTGAATTCTATTAAAGTTTCAAGTGGAGGTACAATCGACTTCTCAGGTGTAACTGCAAGTGGTGCATTAGCTGCTACAATAGGTGATGATAAGACAGTTGCGATTACACACAATGTAAGTGGTGTGAAAGCTGGTACATATAAATCTGTTACTGTTGACACTTATGGTCATGTAACGGCTGGTACAAATCCTACTACGCTAAGTGGTTATGGTATTACTGATGCTTTGAGTTCAAGTACGAAGTATGCTCTAAGTGACAGTGTTGGTGGCAATGCTTTAAAGGCTGATTTATTAGCTAATTTGTATAGTGATCGTCCTACAAATGCTAATATAGCCATTACAGGTAGTGGTGGATTAGCTACATTTAAAGCAACAAATTTAATGACTGCAAATAAGCCAAAATCTGATGGACATATTTTACATTTCTATTGGGACAATACAGCAGGATATGATGGTCAGTTGTTTATGTCTGCTAGTGATAATCCAGAATTACAAATGCGTGGTCAAAAAGCAGGTGTATATGGTTCATGGAAAACCGTTTTATCAAGCAATAATTACACTAATTATGTTCCTAAAAAAGATGGTACAGGAGCAAGTGGCACATGGGATATTGATATTACAGGTAATGCTGCTACCGCAACTAAGGCTACATCCGCTGATTCTGCTACAAAAGCTAATCAAGACGGAAATGGTAATGTGATTATCTCAACTTATCTTCCACTTTCAGGTGGAAGCATGACTGGTACAATCATCTCATCATCTGCGGCTCAAGTTCTCAGATGGACTTCTTCGGCTACTAGTGTCAATTCTACAGGCTGTAGTTGGTACGGACTTGGTACATATAGAGCTGATGATGGGTATAATTGGTTAAATATATCTAATTATTGGGGTATTAATTTTACCACAACAAACTCAAATAGATTTACTCATAATGGTAATATTATAATTACATCTGCAAATATTGGTTCTCAATCAGTAGCCTCGGCTACTAAAGCAACCCAAGATGGTGCAGGTAATGTAATTACATCTAAATATGTCACAATAGATACAACACAAACTATATCAGGGGCAAAAACCTTCTCGAAGGAAACAACGATTTCATCTGCCACAGCTTCAACAAACAAGACTACTGGTGCACTGAAAGTAAAGGGAGGAATCGCTTCTGAGGGACAAATAAGTGCAGATAAGGCAATGATCGGAGATGCCGTTACGTTAGAATATAACGCCGAATTACAGTGCTTAAACTTTGTTTTTGCATAGGCACATAGATAATATTTTAAGGAGAGTAGAGAACGGTGCTACTCTCCTATTTTGAAGGAAGGAGTGTGATAGATTGCTATGTTTATGGTTGCCGTTCACGGATGGGACAACGAAAAATCAAGGATTGATTAATGATGAATTTATTACCAGTATTGACCCAACATTTTCTAATGATGGTAAGTTAGGAAAATGTCTTGAACAAGGGCAGTTTGATATGAGTGCTACAATGACATCTAAAATTTTAAATAACCAAGCATTGACAATTTGTTTTTGGATATACGTAAATGCAGAAGAAGGGTCTACAACAAAAGGTGGCACAATATTTGGAAATATTAATACTAATGTGGAATTTAATAATCGAAAGTTTTCTATTTTTCAATATCCTACATGTAATGATTTACATCTAAGTTGGATGAACGATGCTGCAAAAGCATTTATGATGACTCCAATTTACAAGGGAGTATTGCCATCTTATCAATGGACACATGTAGCTGTTACATATAGTAATCCCGATGCCACTATTTATATAAATGGACAAATATATGCAAAGCACACAGGTATAAGCAATTCATCATCTTTTGCATATAATACAAGAGTTGTTTGGAATAATGCTTATAGATATTTAAATGATTTCAGAATTTACAATACATGTCTTTCCCCACGCCAAGTCAAGGAAATATCAAAAGGATTAGTCTGCCACTACCCTCTCGGAGAAATTGACGGAAAGATTGGTGGTAGGAATTTATTACAGCATTCATCCTTAGTTGGAGAACAATTAATGTGCTACACAATAGATAGTATGAATAGTGTAACATTAAGGCAGTATGAGGAAGAAGGATATCATATTGTTACTCCATCTACAGGTAATGGTAATAATGGTGTTGGTTTTAAATATACAGATTTTACATCATTAGGAATTAAACAGGGAGATACTATCACCTTTAGTTGTGACATTAAAGGTACATCTGATACGCATTCTCCTTTTATAAAAATTCATTTTTCTGCCAAGGCTGCTAGTTGGTATGGGGCAGATTCTGTTAGTAGTGTCGGTGTCGGCTTTATTCCTTTAGAAAATAAATGGCAAAGGATATCTGTTACATTCACTATTCCTGATACTTCTGAATGGACAGGCAATAATATGTGGCTTGCTATTCATGGTAATTTCGAATCAAATTTATATGTTAGAAATCTCAAATTCGAAAAATCTTCTACTGCTACACCTTGGACACCTGCCCCGGAAGACGACACTTCTTTTTATGACAATGTGATTTATGATACAAGTGGTTATTGTAATAATGGTAGTGTTTCTGGTGATATCTTATGGGATACCAATACTCCTAGATATAAAGGGGCTTATGATTTTAATGGAACTGGCTATATTTACAATGATAACTTAAATTTGATAACGACTGCATTTACAATATCATTTTGGATTAAAATACCTTCAACTATTACTCATCAACATTTTGATTTCGCCACTTTTAATAGTTGGGCAAGCGAAGGTATTGGTATTTATTGGGATGCAAGTGGACAAAAAAGTTCTAGTGGTTCTATATTTGGTGAAGATTCAAATGGCGATAAAATTCATGTAGGAGTTCAGTGTCGAGGTAAGTTAAATGAATGGACACATTTTGCTATTACATGGGACGGTACAAACGTGTATAGATATAGCAATGGTATAAAATTTTCTGAATCTGATTTTAATGCAGTGTCTGTTTATCACCCTAGATTATGGCTAGGCAATAGTACATTTGGAGATCGAACATTAGAAAATAGTGAAAGCTGTATGTCTGATTTTAGATTTTATGCTACTGCCCTCGATAACCAAACTATTGAAGAACTTTACAAAGTTGGGGGTTCTTTAGATTCTAGTGGAAACTTATATACTTATGATTTTAATGAAAACTAAGGGCTAACAAACGTTAGCCATTTTTAATGGAGATATTTATGATTAAAAATTGCGTAATGGACTTTTCTGAAATACCTAAAAATTCAAAAGGCTATAAATGGAAAGACTCAGAAGGTTGTCAAATAAAATACAAATATAATGAATATGAGGGAATTATTGAAGTTCTAAAATATAATAATCCCCAAAATATCCTAGTCAAGTGTAATGATAATATTATGCAAACGAGTTCTGATTCCTTAATAAATGGGCACATAGGAACCATTATAAAAGTTATTACATCAGATTTTAAATATAAAACCAATGAAATTGTACAATGTAAATATCAATCAGTAAAAATATTAAATAGATATAAAATTGATAATAACAATAAAACAAATAAATATTATGATTATGAGTGTTTAAAATGTGGTTACATTAAATTAAAAGTTATGGAGTGTAGTTTATCAAATGGTTATGGTTGCCCATGTTGCGCTGGTAAAATTGTAGTAGAAGGCATAAATGATATTCCAACCACTGCTCCTTGGATGGTTGATTATTTTCAAGGTGGATATGAGGAGGCGAAATTATATCATAAAACTTCTCATAAGTTAATTATTCCCAAATGCCCTATTTGCAATAAGATTTCTTCTAAAGAAAAACATATATCTGATATATATCATTTACATTCTATAGGATGTCAATGTGATGGAAAAATGAGTTTTCCTGAATTGATAATGTATAATATTTTGGAACAAAACAATATTGATTTTATAGTTCAAGTAACCAATAAAATACTTGATTGGGCAGAATCATATAGATATGATTTTTATTTACCAACATATAACTGTATTATTGAGACACATGGTTGTCAACATTATAAAAGGACAAAATTGATAGGAAGAACTCTTGAAGAAGAACAACAAAATGATATTAATAAGAAAAAACTTGCAGTAGAAAATGGTATAGAACATTA
>ERZ1034871.621-NODE-621-length-19997-cov-4.068549_pt1 | contig 19997 bp, 7 predicted proteins | sample MGYA00520631_ERZ1034871 | MGnify/ENA primary metagenome ERZ1034871 (study PRJEB33766, sample SAMN09781721) | gut metagenome | biome: gut microbiome | host: Homo sapiens | place: Madagascar | study: EMG produced TPA metagenomics assembly of the PRJNA485056 data set...
ATGTAAAGCCTTTTATTTAAATCCGATAGGATTTGCGCCCATAAGCGGTATGTGGTTAAAGGTTTTTGTCAAAGCCCTGCCTAACACAGTTACCTCGCTGACAAATTCCTGTTTATCGGTTAGTTTGCCAGACAATATTTGCATTTCTAACGCTCAATACTCCTCGTTCAGCGCACTAAGAAATCTTTGGTGCGAAATTTTTGAGTTTTGAGCATGCAAGCATAGCACACTGACGCACAGAAGGTTATGCAGCTAAGGAAAGAAATGTGCAATGAATGACGGTGATAAACATGCATCAAAGGGGCACAATAGAGCCTCTTTGCCACTCCAACACAGCCTCTATTGTCATACAAAAGAGCCACTTTTGCCTTCCAATAGTGGCTGTAATGGAAGGCAAGAGAGGCTCTTCTGATATATTATGGGGTCAAAAACGATGCAAAACCGCACAAAAACAGCAAGACAAATCTCTAAAACCGATTTTTATTTTGTAACATGTTTTTACTCTCTTGTACGATATTTGCATTGTCTTACGGTTTGGGTGCTTTAATACTTAATCTTGAAGTAATCGAGCAACATCTTGAAATGGTCTTGCGCTGTTAGGCATGTGTCGGTAAGATAGCCGGGGACGGTTATGATGAAAGGTACAATGGCGTGATTGAGACATTCCTTGAACATTATCAGTCGCCCCACTCGTCCGTTGCCGTCCTGAAATGGATGGATGGTTTCGAAACGATGGTGGAAGTCAAGAATATCCTCGAAAGCTATCACTTTCTTGTTCTTATAATCCCTAAGCAATTCACGGATGGCCTTGCCTACCAACTTAGGATCTGTCGTCTCAATGCCACCCACCTCATTAGGATGTCGTTTGTATTCGCCTACGGCAAACCATGACTTTGAGGCATCTGACGTGCCAGCCTTCAACAAAGCGTGCATTCGTTTAATCATAGCTTCCGTCAACGGTTCTTTTGCCTTGTCAATTATAAAGTCGATGCACTTGAAATGGTTTGTGGTTTCAATAATATCATCCACTTTTACCGCTTCGTCAGTAATTCCTATTGTATTGGTTTCGAAAATATACCTGGTCTGTTCCTTTGTAAGTCGGCTGCCCTCAATATGATTAGAGTTATAGGTCATATCTATCTGTATACGATGATAGATGCCGCCCTTCATCCTCCCTTCTTTTTGTTCTCTTAATGACTGAAGAAGGGGCGAAACACTATTCCTTGCATTCTTTCTTTGTGGCAATGGAGCATTCGCAGGAACACTCCATGTCTTTCCTATCAGTTGAGCACCCGATATCTTTCCCTGCACACAATAGTTGCGCACGGTCCTTTCTGACACACCATGCAAGTCTGCATATTCTTTTGTTGATATATATTCCATACGTTATCGGCATAAAAAGTGAGTAATAATATGCAAATATAGCTGTTTTCTTGCCGATAACGGCAAGAAAACAGCTATATTTACTGCAAAGGCTCCAATATTATGTTTAGCCCTACTTCGTCTGTTCTATGTCAACATACATTTCGGGGTCTGGCAAGGATTCTCTACTTTCTCCATAGTCAGAGTCAATAATAATTTCTACTGCCTTGTCCTCTAACAGGGTCGGTTTCTCGTATTTGTACGATGTATGGAACAACGGTACGGCCCGGAGCAGGTATTTACCGCCCTTCTTAGTGTTTATTCTTACTCCCCACGATGTCTTGCCGTCCTTCAGTTTGAACTTTGCAAGTTGTGAGGTCGCTAATTTCGTACCATCCAGCTTACACAATTCAAAGCGGATACCCCATTCGGTGACCGCACTTGAACCGTACTTCTTCAAGACTCCTCTTACCTCATATCCGAACGGTTTCCTTTTGTTGTCGAAATCCGTGTACGAACAGTATTGACCGCATTTGTCTAACTCTAATACGGCCTTAACTCCGAATGGTATCTTGTCAGCATATATCATTCTATTATCCGTATCATCAAAGCCAGCCATGGCATAATATGTATGGTTGTTCTTGTTGTCAATTTCGAATTCCTTTTCCCAAATTGTCGTTCCGTTATATACTACTGTCTTCTTTTTCTTCAATCCATCTGTCATTATTAGTGTATGTTGATTATCAAATATCATCAGCCATGGATTGAATTCCTTTGGAGCATTAACAAAAGTAGCTCTTGCACGATAACGTCTCTTGGTTACATTAATATCCGAGATATAGTCAAGCGGAATAATCTCTAAGTTTATCAATGCAGGCGAGACATACCATGTCAGAATTGGGAAGTATTTATTAAATAGCGGAATATTGACATTCCATAATGGCTTACCCACTAAAATTTGTAATCTTGCTCCTGCAGTTATGTCCAGATTGATGCCAGCCTCTATAGTATTCGGCTTGTTCACAAGTATTCCCAAGTCACTAACGTCTGTATCAGCACTCCACTTAAGTTGAGGTCCCACTGTAACAGAAATATATGCTTTGGCAAACCTATCCAATTTCTTAAAAGCAAGATAACCTTCACAGTTAGCTTTTATCTGAAGAGTCAAATTACCATTACATACATTACCTGCATCAAAACCTGATTTTTCATAGTTTCTTTTATAACCTTTAGGCTCTTTATCTTTTTCTGTTTTAATCAAGCCAATTTCTTGTACAGTTGTGCTACGATAAACGCCTATTGCCTCAAGTGTTCCTGATACAGAAGCGACAATTGATGGGTTTAAGCCAAATACAATTGGGGTTGAGCCTATAGGTATTTCGATTTTCTTCTTTATTGGAAACACTGCCACATCACCTTTATTCAATGAGTCGACTGCTAATAAAGTATAATCGAATGATGCTGTACAACCTGCCTTGTAAGACCAGGAGACTACGGTGGAATCCGTAAAGATAAATCTGAAAGTACTTTTTTCAAGACTTAAATCAACATCCACCTTTCTATATTCTAACGACAAATATCTAACTTTAAAAAAGCCTGACAGCGATCCTGATGCATAGTTCTTTTTTATAATATCCTTCTGACCCTCAACTTCAACAGTGATATCCCATTTTGATGGTTCACCAACACCTTCATCCCTCGTCCTCTGCATGGCATATCTTCGCTTCTCTGCCAACGACTTGTCCGCGATGGCAGGATCCATATAGTCAGCTACGTTAATGCTGGCATGTATGTCCAGCTTCTTGTATACATGACCCAATGTGGTGTCTGTACACACACATTTTATCATACCGTTCTCCTTCGTTACCGACACCACCTTTCCAATCATTGCGTCCGGGAATGTTTCGGAGAAATTGGAGTAGATAGCGTCTCCTATCTGCGGTATCATCTCGTAGGGCGTTGAGGTGGAAAGCCACACCACAGAGTCTTCGACATTGAGGACGTACTGAGAGTTTGTTTCGTCGAAGACTTTGGTGGTGGGGTTAAACTGGTAGGTGGTGGTGCCGTCAGCGGTCACGTCGGTACGCGGCGAGCTGAAGCCGTCGCCGTTCTCTATGTTGTCGTCCTTGCCCTTCTTCTCGTCTTCCGGCTCGTCCATGTAGAGCGTGCAGGAGGCGAAAGCTAAGGCGGTGAGGATCAGTAAGAATATCTTTTTCATAGTTGTCGGGTTTTATAGATTCGTAACTCCTTTAAACGTCAGTCGAGGTGTAAGGTTATCAGCTTTGAGAGCGTTCCGTGCGTCTCGCCGTCGAAGGGCAGCTGCACGTCGAAGGTGCGTAGGCGCACCTCCCGCCGGTCGTAGCACTTGAAGGTGATGATGTCCTCGTCAGAGGCGCTCACCGGACCGTACACGCGGATGACGGCGTAACGCTTGCCCTTTGCCTCCTTCAGTTCGGCTATACCTCGCAGCTCGTCGTCCACGAAGGCAGCCACGGCAATGTCGTCGCCGAGCTGTCTGCCGGCTACGCTGATGTCGGCGTAGACGACGGTGTCGAAGAAGTACTTGTTACGGTCAACTGTCCACGGGGTCATTACGGTCACCACGCAGGTGTCCAGACGCATAGTGGCTGACGACATCGCCGTGACGGAGGCGGTGCCGGGCTGCTGCGCCACGAGTGTGTCGACGCAAAGACGTGCTATTTCGGGCTGGTCGATGAGCCACATCACGCCCTTGTCCTTCACCTCAGGCGGAGAGAAGGTGACGGTCAGACGCAGCGAGTCGCCCGGCATGATGAAGACGGTGTCGCGGTCCATCTTCATCGTCGCTGACGTTGTCTCGCCCGCCTCGTCCACGTCGAATAGTTCGCCGCAGGAAGTGAGCAGCGGCATGGCTGCCAACAGGCAACATGTAAGGAGTTGCCACATACGCGTCCTGACACCCCGTGGCGACAGAAGCTTGGTTATGAATAGTCTTGTCTTTTTCATTTCGGATGGATGTTGCCTGTGATTTTTTTCTGTGATGTTTACTTATTTCGCCTTAGAGGGGGCTTTCGTCGGAGCCGTTATCGTCACCTTGTTGGAAGGCTGGCTGCGTCTTCCGTCCGTGAAGCGCACCACTACGTAATAGCTGGCTGATTCGCCCGGTGAAAGGAGCTGGTCGGTATGGAGCGGCATGTCTGGCTCTGTAGAGCAGAGGAAGGTGTAGTCTGCCTCGTCCTTGCCCTTGCGATAGATGCAGTAATAGTAAGGTGTCTGCTTGCCGTCCACTGCCTTGTGCTCCCATGAGAGACGTGCTTCGTCCTTCACGGTGTCGTAGGTTCCGACTGCCTTGATGCCGAGTTCTGCCTCGGTGAAGTCGGCGAAGCGTGCCGAGAAGATGAGGCTTGGCTCGGAAGCTATCTCCGAACGGTTGAACGACACCACCATATACTCATAGTAATACGTGTTGTTGGTCTGCGGCTTGTCGGTGAGATGTATCACTCCGTCGGGGCTTGCCTTGAGCACGTCCTCCGCCGTGACGATGGCTATGAGGTCCCACGTGCTGCTGTTCTCCAGCCGGCGGTAGATGCGATGATAGTACATATCGGCGTCCAGACCCGTCACCCAGTCCATGTGTATGCCCGAATTGTCCACCCAAGCCGAGTCGAGGTGAGGCTGTGTAGGCGGTGTGATGTGCGGTCGCTCCACCTGCAGGATGGGCGAGAACTCACCGGTGTTGTTGCTGTAGTCCACGGCACGTACCTTATAGTAGATGAATCGCTGATTGACGGTCATCTGCACCGTGTCTACGAACATCGTGTCCTTCAGCTGTCCCTGGTTGCGCATAAGGAAGTGGTGGGTGGTGTCGTTGGCGTAAGCCAGCTCGTAGTAAGCCACGTCGTCGTCCGCGGGCTTGTCCCAGCGCAGGGTGATGGTGCCGTCGTCGGCCGAGACCTCTGCACGGAGATTGCCGGGAGCGTCAGGAGCCTTCATGTCGCTGATGCGGAGCTGCACGGGCATCGAGTAGCCAACGTTGCCAGCCTCGTCGTAGGCCGCCATTACGAGCATGCCCGTGGAGAGTCCGGTTACGTCCACCTTCACCTGCCTTGCGTCGGCTGGCAACGTCTTTTCGCAGAGCGGCTTCCAGTCGTTGCCCGTGAAGCGTTCGTTGTAGTAGAGCGGCATAAACCCTGCGAGGTCTGCCTCCACAGTGTCCTTCTCCCACTCGATGGTGGCGAAAATCTGCTTTGTGGGGTCTGTCTCGTCGGGACGGTCGATGTTCACCAGTGTGACGGTCGGACCCTTGGGCGGCTTCATGTCGCCCACCTTTACGGTTAGCGTCTCGCTCGGTGCTGTGGTGTCGCCGAAAGCGTCGTGCGCCATCACGCGATACTCGTAGGTTCCGGGCTGCGGCACCTTGTCTACGTACATCACTTCCTCGTCCTTGTCGTCGAGGTCCTGCTTGTACATCGGCATGTAGGGCTTGCTGTTGACGCGGCGCCATTCCTGCGTGCCAGCCACGCGGCGCTCAATCTCGAACGAAGAGTTGTGCTTGTCGGTCCAATAGAGCGTCACGGCGAGCTGTCCGGTGATGCTGTCCTTCAGTCCCACGTTGTAAGGCTGTGGCACGTAGGGCTTGTTCTCCACCTTGCTAAGCTCCTTGCCCTTTATGAACATGTTGTCGTTCTTGAAGCGTCGCGCGGGCTGTATGAGGTAGGTGTAGCGTGCTCCCTTGCGCACGTTGCGGTCGACGAAGCGCATCGCCATGTCCTCTGCCACGTCCTGACGCCATTCCGACGCCAGCACTGCGAAGGCAAGGCTTGTCACCTGGTCGTCATACATCTCGAGCATTGATCCGTACGATCCCGGTTCCTCACGTGTCTCGGTGGACTTCTTCAGGTTGTCGCCGTAGATGAGGCCGTAGCCGATGGTGGCAACGGTATCGGTGGTAGGATACTTCGCACGAAACTCCTCCAGCGTCTTGGGCTTCAGTCCTAACGCCAGCGTGTCGCAGTGGTTTTTCTCGTCCCAACGATAGATGTTATATCCTATGAGGTTAAGCCTCATCCATGCGGCATAGTCGGAGGGTGCCCATCGCAGCACGATGCGGTCGCCGTAGGCACGTGCCATGAACACGATGTCCGATCCTTCGTAGGGCTTGCCCTTGAAGGCAGCAGTGTCCTCTGCCACCTCTCCCGGCAGCATCTTGTGTGCTGTCGGAAGGGTGTCGTTCTGTGTTCCTCCATAGAAGGAATATCCGGTTCGTGAGCCGACACTCGCCACCGCTGTGATGGCGGCGAATGCGCAGGTGGCGGCGAATGCGGCTGATAGTCCTTTCATTATCTTCATATTTGTACGTTTTATGGTCTGTTAATAGAATTTCTTTAACGGCTCGCTGATGGTGATGTCTCGCTTACTGCTGTTGTGCAATACCGTATACTCCTTCTTCTGTACGTCATAGTCGTCGATACGGTAAGTCCGGACAATCATCTTCTTGAGGTTCTTCATCGCCTCCTTAGCCTTGAACGAAGCTTCGGGATAGCCCTTGTCGCCCGTGAAGGTGAAGAGCACCATGCGGCTCTGACTCTTGCTCTGGCGCGGTGTGGCTCGCTTTCCTGCTCCCTTCATTATGCTGTTGAGCGATACCTTACGTCCTGAGTCGGAGTTGTCAATGATGCCACACCATAGCAGCGTCATCTGATAGTACGGAATCTTTATCATCTGCGTAATCTCGTTCAGACCCTCTCGCGACACTATGATGTCGGTTCCGAGGTGCTGGAGGTTCCATTCTTCCACAGCGTTGGCACGCTTGGTATTGAACGTGGTTCCACCCTTATCGAGCACCACCTTGGCATTCTCCTTTATCTTCTTGTCCACGTCCTCAGCGAGGTAATAGACGTTGGCGATGCTTGTAAGAATGTCGCCTGCCGGGTTCTTGGGCTGATACTCCGGTATGGTGGCGTGGCTTCTGATCGGATTCACGTAGTCGTAACGGTCATTGTCGATGAGCGGCAACGGATATTCCGAACCGTAACCTCCCGACGGATAGACAGAGTTGCGACGAACCTTGTCCCAGTCGTTCACGATGTTGTAGTTGACATCGCCTTCTGCGAGGAATCCGCTGTAGTTGCCGCCGAGGTCGCTGTATGTGAGCGACGTGGTGGTGGTCACCATAGTCTGTATACGGTCAGACTCGATGTTCCATCCGCCTATCAATGCCCAGTTGGCAAGGTAGCTGATGTAGTAGAACGGGTCATAGTAGGCGAGGAGAGTATTGGTGTTAGGATACTTCTTCTGTCTTTCCATTAGAGAAGTCTTATATCCAATCTCCACATCGGGGATGTTGCTGAGGTCCGAACCGTCATACTGTATCATACCGACCTTCGTTCCGATGAACGGCAACTCATAGTCGAGCGGTCTGCCGTTGTTGCCGGTTGTCCAGTCGCCGTCAATGGTTGTGACGTTGAGGTCCATGAGGTTGGCAGCTACCACCGGTTCTTCGGTCTCGCGGTTGTCGTAGCAGGTGAATACGAACTCCCAATTCCATTCCATGCCTTCAGGAGCCTGGTCGTCGGTCTTGTCTGGCAATATAATGCCGGGAGACATCGTCTTTTCGTCGGTCACACCCGACTGCAGAGCGTCGTCGTCAGACTTCTTTATGCCTCCCGACAACGTGCCGTTGGGTATTCTCGTCAGGGACTGCTCCTCCTTCTTCTCTTCCGTAGACGATGAAGATGACGAATTGTCCGCCTTGGGCACTACGCGAGTGCCTAATTTGGTGGATGGCGAAGTCTGCGTTGTGGGCTGTCGCCTTGTCGGTGTTGTCTCGGACGAAGTGGTGTTGCCCGATGTAGAGGTCGTGCCCGACGAAGCTTTCGTTATGGCAGACGACTTGGTCACCCTTGTCTTCCTTGTCTGCGGCGACATAGCGTCAGCATAAAGGTCGACGTTCTCGTTGGCATCCATATATGGACCATGGAATGCAGGTCCGAAGCGGAGGTCCTTTTTTATCTTGTCATCTAAGAAATCCATTTTATAGTCCATTCCTATATTATCCCTGATGGCTGGTGCCGAATAGCGTCTTGAGCTGATTATCTTTATCACCTTATAGCCGCCGATAGACTTAGGTGCTTTGCCGTTAGGACTGCCTCCATTGGTGTACCTAGAGTAGTATTTCTCTCGGAAGTGAATGGTCTTCTTCGCTACAACTGTCTCTTTCGTCACCTTGGTCTTCTCATAGTCGAGCACGAGGTTGTAGGTGTTACCCGGCAGAACCTTGGTTTTGAATGACGCAGAAGCTCTGTTCTCCCAGCCTGCATATACGTCCTGCTCCTCTATCACCTTGCCGTCCTTCTTCAGCTTCCACTTGAGTTTGCCGTCAGAATAGAGGCGGTTCAGTACGTTCTTTTCCTTGAGCACGATGAGCGGATTCTGCACATCAGTGGCATAAGCAATGACGGGTTCAGCCGACTTCAGTTCGTTATACTTCGACGGATAAGCCACAGCCACAAATGACTGGAGGTCGCCTCCGTCCTGAATGTTCATGCCGTCGCTGTTGCCGGTACGGAAGTAGAACGCCTTGGTCTGCTCCCATGGCACATTTTCATAATCACCATCATCGACATTATATGTCTGGGGATCTTGCCATTTGCCGGCACGAAGCTCCTTGGCAAGGCCCGTAATCTCGAGCTTGTAGAAGCGGTTGGGGTTGAGGCTACGCATTCCTCGTACCGTCACCTTAGTGGCATTGAACTCTATATTATAGTAACGTATCACGCTGTCGCGCATTGTAGAGTCGCTATACTCGTAGAGCTTAACCTGACTGGTCGACGGATTGAAGCGGAACGTACGAGTTGACGTGGTCTCGAGAATTTCTCTCTCGGCTTCCACCTGCTTCATCTGTCTGTGGAGATCAGTCTGGTCGAGCAGCGGATACTGCTCGTTAAGACGTGCCATCGGAGTGATGGTGAAGTCGGTGGGCAGGTCAGGACTGATGGTCATCTTGTGGTTCCATCCGTTCTTTCTTGTCTCCTCGCCAATGGACGATTCGCCCCAAAGCTGGAAGTCGTCAAGCGCATTGCCGTAGAAGATGTCACACTTCTTGCCGCAAGTGAACTGGAAGCGGCGGTTGAAGTTGATGAGGCCGCCCAAGAGACGGAGCTTCATGCGGAGATCGCCGGTGAAGTAGCTCGGGTTAGGCAAGCCCATCTGGAGTACGCCGCCGATGCCTGCGTCCACGAGGTCGATGCTTCCCTTCCAGAATCCGAGGTTCAGACGCAGACCCATCTTTGCATAGAGGTAAGCGTAGAGCTGTCCTTCGCCGTACCATCCCTTCCATCCTGCTGCGCCGGGAACGCCTACACAGTATACCTCGTCGCCGATGTGCGTGATGCTGACGTCGAAGCCAGCCTCTGCGCCCATGTCGGCATAGAGGATGCCGAGGTCCACATTGATGTAGCCCCATACGCTTGCACCGAGCATTACGCCACCCGTGGCGTTGGCGCGGAATTCCCTGATGGCTTCCTCGCGGGCACGCTCAGCCTTGCTTACGTCAGCCGACTGAACGCCGTTGCTGCCGCGGCTACCGGTGAGGAACTGGCGTATGTTTTCGGGAATAGGAGGCAGAGCGCCGTTGTCGGGCAGCTCGTTGCCCACACAGAAGTAGGCATCCGCTCCGATCTTCACTTCCACAATCTTCGCCTCAAGGTCGATGAGTATGAACTGGCAGCGTTCGCTCTTCTGCGGTTTGCCCAGATAGAGGTGCCACTTCACCTTGTCGAAGTTCACACCTTTGTCGCGCCATGTAAGTCCAAAGTCGAGAGATATCTTGGCTCCTGACGTAGCCTTGAAGTTATCTTTCTGCTCGCTCTTGTTTTCATCCTTGCTCTCGTGTTTCTCCTCCGTGCTGTGTTCCTGATGGAGATTGTCCAGTCCAGCCATTGAGCCCAGCTTGTCGTAAGTGGTCTTTATGGTGTCGTTGAGAGCCTGCATCTGCTTCAGAATCTTGCTGTCAGCAAGCTGTTCCGTGTACTTCGTAATCTCACCCGCATACTTCTTGGCGAGTCCGTCCGCCGTGGCGTCAACCGTGACGTTCAGACGCAGGTACTTCGACTGGTCGTCGTTCTGATAAACGATGGACGCTCTTGAATTAACCAAGCCAGCCATAGCGCTCACATTGCCGTCAAGCATGAATGTGGTGAGGCGCTTGTGCTCCTTGTCGTATACCACGGTGAGCGAGAATTTGCCGCCGATGACGTTGTCGCCACCCGTCGCTGCAATGCCCAAACCAGCCGTTACGCCGATGACGCCCTTCTGAGCGATGGCCTTCGTTGCGTCCTTCGGGTCCTTTCGGCAGTTGAAGTAGAAGCCGCCGTGGATGTCGTTAAGCTCGATTGGCGGAATCTGCAGACCCACAGCCGAGCCGATAGCGATGTTGAAGTAGCCCCAAGTGAAGTTGTTGCCTTCCTCCTTGTGCTCGAAATAGCCGCCGTTTGAGTCGAAGGTAAAGAGATTTCCGGGGAGCGCAAACTTAAGATGGCCCTTATATCCCTTGTCCTTCACCTTGTCGTTAGGACGTATGACGTCCATTCTTCCTGAGATGGTGATGCCCGGAAGGTTGGACGAAACCTCGATGGAGTTAAACAGACAGTCCTTATATTCCAGCGAGATGTTGCTGATGTCGTCGAGGTTCTTCACCTCTGCCTGCAACTGAATGCCAGCCTTTGCCACTACGAGGTCTTCCAGCAAGCCAATCTTTCCCTCAAGGTCGAGCGTCATTGCGCCACCCGAATAGCCGAGGTCATAGCGTGTAATGCCGAAGCAGAACGGGCCTATCTTCTTCTCCAGAGAAGCCAACGACCATTCGCCCATGTTGAAATAGATGGGCTTGTCCTCAGAACCGAGGTTGCGTTCCTTCTCCTCGCAAAGCGTCTTCCACGCCGAACGTCTCAGTTCTTCAGCCTGAGCTGCGTGTGCCTTCTTCTGTATTTCCTCCTTATCGTAGATTGATTCCCACGTAGAACAGTTGGCAATGCGCATCTTTGTGAAGTGGATGCCGGGGATGCTGAGCTTCAACGGCAGTCCGTCGAGAGCGTTCTTGACGAACGACGAGCGTTCCTTAGCCTTGTCAATCTTGTCGTTCACTTCGTCCAGCTTGCCTTGAATCTCGTCAGCATAACCGATGGTGATGCTTCCGCCCATCGAGAATTCCAGTCGGGTCTTCGTCGATCCGTCAGCCTGGTCCTCTGCTTCGAGGAAGAAGTAAGTCTGCTTCTGCTCAAGGTTTGCCTCTGCAAGGATGAAGTCAAAGTTGATGTCCTTCACCTGCTGCACCTTAAATATATAGGCGTAGCCGTTGTCGTTGTCCTTCTTGAATCGCTTCTGGTTATATATATTACATGTGTAGGCGATGTCCGAATTGACGAGCGGCAGCTTCATGTTGCCGTCGAAGTAAGCCTTCTCGAAGTTGCTCTGCAGGAACTCCACGCCCACGTTGTCGAGCGTAAACGCCCAACCACCGAGCTTTCCGGTCTTTGCGCTGATGATGTCCTCCGCACCAAACTTGAGCGAAACGCCCGACTTGTCGAAGAACATGTCCTTGGCAGCGAGGGTAAGGCGTCGGTCACCGTCGCCGTCTTCCTTGCCCACCTCCATAGCCTTCGGGAACTTTACGCCCACCTTGCTGATGTAAAGGCCCATCCATTCGTTGTCGTTGGTGCGGATGTCAGCCTTGCTCTTGTCATATCCAGCGGGGAACGATCCCATGTTGTTGTCGTTCGTCGTGTTGGAGTGGTCGTAGACGATGGCACCGGGGCAGAATGTCCAGCCCGGAAGAGCCTCAGCCTCGAAGTCGTCCATGGCAGCGCTTGCCGTCCAGTTGTTCCAGTCCTTGATGTCAGTCTGGATGTTCAGCACGGGTCGCTCTTCCGTAGCGGTGCCGTTAGCCACCTTCTTCAGCTTAGGAATGGCGATGTCGATGTCGATGTGTAAGGCAGCCAAAGAGTCAGCCTGCCAGTTGATGTAGCATCCGTCCGCAGGTGCCTGACCTTCGTCAGCCACGGTGATGTCGGTCGGAGCCTTAAACTTAATCTGGAAACCGGACGACGGTTCCTTCACGTCTATGGTGGAAAGGAGGCACATCGATCCGCTCTCCGGCAACAGACGGTCGGGGCTGATACATGTGTGCGGTGCACCGAGGATGAGGATGTTGTTGTCCGTATAGCGGCTTTCGGGCAGCGTGAACGTACCGATAAGGTCCATTGAAGCCCACGAAGGAGCGAATGTCACGTTGACAATCTGGATGTCCACCATTGACGAACACTGGAAGAACTTCTGGCTGATGCGCTGTGCGAGGGCGAAGTCGATGACGTTTACGGAGTCGTTGACGAACGCCACGGACTGTACGTTCTCGCTCTTGGGGAGCACGCGCAGCACCATATAGTCGCCAGCCACCACCTTGTCGCTGATCTGCTCCCACTTGATGGAGTCAGAAAGGTCGTACGTGGAGTGTGTGTAGACCGGCTCTGAGGCGAAGATGTCTGCGCGGTCCATCTCTGGTTCGCCGCGGAAAAGCTGCACCTCATAATTGATCTTCACCGTGTCCTGGCGTTCGCCTACGCCACCCACGAACCATGCCTTCTTCCATTCCACGCCGATGTCGTCGCCCGTGAATGACTTGCGTGCTCCTGCATTGCCGGGGAAGCTCGGGCGGATGATCTGCGGATTGCGGAAGTTATATATCGAGTCGGTCACTTCCTCCTTGCCGCTGCCGAAACCGAAGTCGAACTCGTCGTCGTCTTCCTCCTCGTTCTTCTTGTCCTCCTTGTCCTTGTTTTCGGGCGTTGGGGGCGTCACCACGGTGGTGGCGTCAGGCTCGAAGCGGAAGAGGCGGAGGTCGGAGTTGCCGTCGTTCTTCACCATGGAGTAGTTGAGGTAAGTGCTGCCCAGACCTGACTGTTCCGCCGTGACACGTGCCACGTAGGTCATGTCGTCTATCATGGAGCGGATGCGCTCCTGCGGCAGAATCAGCATCGGCGACATCAGTCCCGACTTCTCATACACGGCAGGATTATACTCTATGGCTTCGTCAGGCGTCTGACCGCCGACAAGCTGCACCACCTTAAACTTATACGTAAAGCGTGCCGCGCCGGGATTGCACGTCACGATGGGTTCTTTCCACGTAAAGAGGGCGTTCTGCTTGTCCATGGTGCATACGGAAGCGTCGGAAGAACTTCCGATGCCGGGCATAGGCATCAGAAACTCCGGCGCCTGAGCCTTGTAGCATATCGTGAAGATGCACTGTCCGCTGCTCGGACTGCTCACCATGACGGGAGTGTCACGTCCCGGCTCCCAGCGGTAAGCCACGAGGCGCATGCGATACTGACCCTCGGGCAGGAGTCCGAAGGCGCCGCCCTCATAGTCGCTGAACAGACCCGGGGTGGTGGCGATGCGGTCATTCGGCACATGATTGAAGAGATTCTTCATCTCCACCATGCTCAGAATGTGCGTTCCGCCGGAAGGCACCGTGATGGGCTTGTCGGGCTGATACTGTGCAGGAATCTTGACGTAAAGTCCCGAGTTGGGATTTATCTGCTCAAGGTCCATGACGAGATAGACGTTCTGCGTCTCGCCAGAAGAGTTGATCAGACTTACGTTGAAGTAGTTGCCGGGATTGGCTACGTACAGCATCGCCTGCGGAGGCAGCGTGGGCTGTACCGGATTGACCGTCACCATTACGTCCTGAGCGGCTGCCTGCAGCATGGCACCCAGGATGATGAGTAGTGATAGGATGTGGAATCTCAGTCTGTTCATATCTTGATCTTTATTTTATCGTGGGAATAAAAGTTACACTATAGCGACTTGTTCTGTTCCTTTTCCGCCTTACGCTTTATCTCGAGGAGCGTGAAGGTATAGGTGTAGTTGAAGCTGAGGTTGATGTCCGTTGCGTCCAGCTTCGACCGTGTCTTGGTGATGTTGACGTCGCCGTACTTGTTGAATCCGGCAGTCATCGAGAAGAGATGCTTCTGCTTGATGCTGTAGCTGGCAGCCATGTCGCATCCCATGGACAGGCTCTTCGACTGTCGCTTCACCTCATTGTAGCACATCGAGAACGTGGCTGAGAGGTTGAGGGCATCGTCTTTTAGGAAGGCGCGGTTGGCTGTCACCGAGGCGAGGTCGCTGGTGTAGCGCGTGTTGAATCCCTTTGACGACTGGTGGTTTATGGAGGTCTGGAAGCTGGTCTTCCATGCCTTCACCTCCAGTCCGTAGCTGGCTCCGATGGCGAGGGACGTTACGTCGCTCACGCCGGTGGCGAAGCGGTTGAGGTCCTTGTTCTGTACGAGGCTGGCAGAGAGCGAGAAGGCATGGCCGAACTGGTCGTTGTCCACGGCGTAGGACGGCGTGAACGTGAAGGTGTTCATTGCGCGACGTACGCGAGTGGTGTCGTTCACGTGTGCCGTGCCGTCAGCCTGTGTCTGCAGGTAGCCGTTATAGCCGAACGAGAGGTTGAGGCGGTTGGCTATGCGTGTGGCTATGAAAGCCGAATAGACGAAGCCTCGCGTGGTATAGAGCTGCTTGTTGGAGAGATTGTCCTCCTGAGCGGAGAACGTGGCTGCCACCGACACGCGGCGGAAGAGCGTGGTGCCGAGGCTGGCTCCGACGCTGTGATAGTTGTTAGCCATATAGTAGGTGCCGAGCGACGTATAGTCGGGCTGTATGATGCGATAGAAGAGCGAGGCGTTCACGCCGCCGGCGTTGATGTTGAGGTTGGCGTCGCCCGCGAAGCGTGCCATGGAGGTGTAGCGTGTGTCGAACACCTTGTCCCATCTTGTCACCTTGCTGTCCGTCACCTTCTCCGCGCGGGTGTCGGTGGTGAAGGCTGATGTGGCTACGTTGGCTGTCAGCGACATCCAGTTCTTGATGCTAACGCCTCCCTTCAGTCCCACCACGATGTTCTCCTGCGGCGAGATGCGCTCCTGCCAGTACTCGTCAATGGAGCTGCGGCGGTCGTATGCGCGGAGCAGATAAAGGTCGAGGTAGTTGCTGCCCGTGCCGTAGCCTATGTTGAATCCCCATCCTATGCGGCGATACTGCGGATTGCGCGGCGAGGGCGACGTAGGGTCGTCGTTGACGGCGCTGCGCAGCGTGCCGTAGAAAGCTCCCACGCGGAACTTCTGCGTGCGATATTCCAGACCCACACCGTTGTAAGACATACTCATGACGTAGGGCGAGAATCCTGCCGACGACCTTCCTATATGTCCGTGCCATTGCTTGTACGACGGCGAGAGATTGAAGGAGATATGGGGATAGTTGAAGTCCAGATTGTTGTTGGAATAATAAAGCGAGAAAGGCATGTTGAATCCATACATGCTGATGTTGAGGTTGAGGAACAGCGTATTGCTCAGCGGCGAGGCGTATGCGCTGCCTGCCGTTGAGTGAAAGTAGGTGTTCTGTGTACCTACGGAACCCGTGATGATAAGGGGATCGCTCTTCGCAATCTCCGTGATGTTCTGTGCTGTTGTGCCGCTGGTATGCAGAAAGAGTGCTGCCACAGCCGTCAGTATGGTTATGTGTAAGTGGCTTTTCATCGCTTTGGTTCTTTTAGTGGTTATTTAAAGTTTCGCATGTCTCGAGACATGCGAAACTTTTAGTTATATTAGTATAGTCAACTTACTTGACAAGCTTCTTCGTAACGGTCTTGCCGTCCTTGGTCTTCACCTTCACTACGTAAACGCCTGAAGGAAGGCCGGTAACGGTGGTCTCGCCGGTTGAGACGACAGCACCGGATGCGTTGCATACGATGATGTCAGCCACGTCCATGCCCTGGACTGTGATTTGTCCGTCCACAACGGCGATGCCCGAAGATGCGATGTCGGCTGAAGTGATGCCGGTGACGATGCCACCTACAGTCAGACGCTGCGGAGCGCGGAGCGAACCTGCCATCTTTGCGAACGGCATCTGCTCGTTGATGGTGCGCATCTCGCCGCTGACGGCGTCATGGAGCTTGAACGAAATGGTCTCGCCCTTGTCAGCATGTACGGTGATGAAGCACTTGCCGTCTATCATCTCGCCCTCACCACGGCACTCTTCGCCTACGAAGGCGCCCACCGTGAAGCGTTCTGCCGAATAATCGTTGCCAAGGTCAGCTACGATGGTCATGTTGTCAGCGAACGGAGCGCTGTTGTATGTCCATACGCTCTGCTTGTGCTGGGGAGCGTTCATCACCGGAGTGCCCTGAGGCATAAGGCTCTCACGCTGGTATTCCATGTCGACGTTCTCTGATCCTGCATTGAAATACATATATCCGAGTCCGGCATGCAGAGTGGTAAGGGTGCCAGTCCACTTTTCGCCATTATATTCAGCGAAGCCGTTGTCCTTCGATACGATGCGGTCGCCCACATTGAAGTTGTTTGCGTATGTATCTTCGGTAGAGAACACCGAGTTGATATCGTGGTCGTACTGATAGGGATTGCCGAGCCAGTTCCACATCGGCACAATCTGACGATGAGTCTGCATGTCTTCGTAAGCGCCGGTGTACATGATTCTCAAGTCAAGCAGACCGGGTTCCTCTTCCTTCACCTTAATCTTATAGCATTCGCCAGTCTCCAAACTGTAGATGTCGCCGAAGTAGCCGTATTCGGGGTCGTTATGGAGAAGGGCGTCTTCTGAGCGGATTTCCTCCACCACGTTGCCTAATTCGTATTCAGGAGAGTTCCAGCGCACGCCGCCGCCATAGAGCGAAGCCCACTTCCATCCTGCCTTCTGCATATAGCGCTGACCGATAGAGACGTAAGATGTTGCCACCTCTACGCCGTCGAGCTTCACGCTGATAGTGGCTCTGCCCACGCTATGAGGCAAGATGGTGTAGTTAAGCTTGCTCTCATCCGTAGGTACAATCTCTACCATGCTCTTCCATTCCTCAGGAACATAGCTGTCAGGAGTTATAGTCACCTCCACTCTTGACGGGTCTACCTCTGCGTCAACGGGGTCGGGAGTAAGCACGAAGTCGCGTGTCTCGGTGCTTACCATCCCCACGTATCCGTCCACCTTGAATCCCTTAAGAGACTCCAAAATCGTTATGTTGAAGTGGTTTGAAATTCTATACTCATCATTTTGGAGTCCTTCTTCAGTTGCGATGGTGCGCTCAGATGAATAGGAGACATTAATCCATCCCCCACCTATACTATCGATAGATGCAGAAAGGCTGTCTTTCTCGAAATCATAATACAGGTTTACGGCTTTCGTATAAGATAAGATATCCAAATCGCTTTCTGCTATATCGTACTCTTCATATTCTTCATACTTAGGCCATGACGGTGTCATGATGATGTTGTTACGGATATCCTCAGAGATGTCCCACTTGTCAGTGTCCTTTCTTGGCATCAAGAAAGTCATCTCCTCCTGCTTGAACGTGATGTTCGTAGGACCTCTTTTTACGATAACCTCGTATTCGCAATAGGCTCGAGAATTCTGCGTTGAATTTATCGTAACACGAACTCTACCTGGCTTAAGGGCGATCATCTCGTCACCTTCATTAAAATATAAGTCACCAAATATGTCGGTATACTTATAAGCTCCGTCACCATCCTCGTATACTCCCTGATCACTAAAACTTTGGTTAACTTCGTAATGCACGCTGCGGTCTGTAGCATCCTCCGGCATTACCTTATAGCCGGCAGGAAGGATGTTGAGAAGGTTCTCGCCTACAAACATCTTAATAGTCTTAACGGAGCCAACCATCTCGATATACTCTACCGGCTTAATGACTGTGACCTTAAGGTCCACGCTGGCTTTCTCGCCGCCAAGCGTCATGGTGTATGTGCCGGTCTTTACTGGCTCAAACTTGCCAATATCATTTCCTTCCATCGGACGGATGGCAGTCTCGTCGCTGCTCTTCCATGTCAGTTCCTCGTTGCAGTCGGCAGGTGCTGTGGTGTAGCCGCTGCGAAGCACAGTGTTGAGGGTAGCAGTGTCGCCCAAGTTAACTGTGATGCCGTTCTTATACTCGTCGCGAAGCTCAATAGAGGTAGCAGGCTGGATAACACGTACAGAAAGTTCACGATAGTCTCCCATTGGCTTCATGCCCAAAAGATTCGGACTTACGCTAACCCAACTGTATTTGCCAGTCGACTTAAGGGCTTTAAACGTATTGCCTTTGATGGAAGCATATTCATTCTCTTTCTCACCTTGCCCCATGGTCCAGTTCAGTTCCGGTATATTGGCATTTGCAGGCTCAAACGTGATATGATCCAACAAATTGAACTCTGCACCTACCTTAACACTCACTTCAGGCTGGACGATACTATAATATCCAGGACGTATGAACGTCAGCTGATAGAGGGCTGACAACTTACCGGTGGTACCATTATTAGTATAGGTTACTGCATTGGCGGCAGGCTTCAGGTCGTTGAAAACAAAAGACTGATTACCACCTACGCTTAAACGGTACGAGATAGCCTTGCCATTGTCAGTATTCGTGCCCTTTACACGCAGAGCGAAATAATAAATGGTTTGGGTGTCCGATACAGAATATCGGCTTACCTTCGCAAGTCCGCGGCATTCACCTTCGATGAATGCTCCAAGGTAAGTGTTGTCATTAAAACTTTGTACTGCACTGCCTTGGTCATCTACCAAGCCTACATAAATGACGTGCTCGTCAGGATAGGCATTGGGATTGTAGCCCCAATCAGGTTGTTGTGCCGCCATACCTACAGCATATAGCAGTAGGGATAGCATTAGTAATAATTGTTTCCTCATATTAAAAATGATTTGAAAGGTGAATAATAATATGTTATCTATTTAGTTTTATGTTTAATAATGTGATGTTTGGGTTTCTTGGTTATTTTCTGTTCAGTCCCCAGCTTTTCCACATGCTCCCTGATTTTGCCCTCGACGTCATCGTATGAATGTCGCCAAGGTTCGTTCTCAATAGTATGGTCTTGCGGTCTCATATTGTACGGTATTTGTGGTTAGTGATATTTACATGAGACGACACGCCTTACGCTATGTCTGTCAGCACTGCAAAATAAGCTGAAATTCGCTCAAGTCAATTGTATAAACTTAACAAAAAATGGCCAATTCTTTACAAAATTAAGGTCAAAGCGCAATTTGACAAGCTAACAGGCAATTTACGCACCTAATTTGACAAAGAATTTAACAGACATTTTGGGTTGGACGGGGAGAAAAAGAGGCAATAATCACATGCGAATAATGTCCGTTATTCGACGTAAGACATACTCTTTTAGACAAGAAGACATTCATCCTATCTATTCAAAACTGAATAATTCACAATGCGCCTTGGCGCACAATTCAAAAATCAAAATTCTTAATTCCTAACTCTTCGGCGGAACCGCCGAAGACTATATTTGCATTCCTGACGCTCAATACTCCTCGTTCAGCGCACTAAGAAATCTTTGATGCGAAATTTTCGAGTTTTGAGCGTGCAACAATAGCACACTGACGCACAGTCGGTTATGCAGCCAAGAAGAGAAATGTGCAATGAATGACGGTGCTAAACATGCATCAAAGGGGCACAATAGAGCCTCTTTGCTACTCAAACACAGCCTCGATGGTCATACAAAAGAGCCTCTTTTGCCTTCCAATGGTGGCTGTAATGGAAGGCAAGAGAGGCTCTTCTGATATATTATGGGGTCAAAAAC
>ERZ1034871.625-NODE-625-length-19943-cov-10.349759_pt1 | contig 19943 bp, 16 predicted proteins | sample MGYA00520631_ERZ1034871 | MGnify/ENA primary metagenome ERZ1034871 (study PRJEB33766, sample SAMN09781721) | gut metagenome | biome: gut microbiome | host: Homo sapiens | place: Madagascar | study: EMG produced TPA metagenomics assembly of the PRJNA485056 data...
ATTCGGGTGAGGCGCGGTTGGATCCGGAGCACAAACGCGGTTTCGGCGCGGTGGATCCGGAACGGCTGCTGGAGACGGATCCGACCGCGTACCCGGACATCAACCCCCTGTTGGAGTGGGCCGTGAGGGCCAGCGGGGAGCATGAGGAGACCAAGGGCATGTACGAGCATCATGACGGGTGGACCGGCAGCAAGGGCGGGTTGTCGGATCCGTTCTCCCCGGATGGCGACACGATCGAGTGCACGTCCGCGTGCGGGCTGATAGGTCGGGAGTACGAGCGTGAGAGGAAGGCGTGGGAGAGGGTCGAGCAGTGCCGCAAGGACGGTGGTTCGGACTGCATGCGGTATTCGGCGACGGCGACCGCGGACGAGGCGGACCGCGAGGCGGGTTGGGATGACGTGAAGGCGGATTACGGCAGGGGAGGCGTCTCCAAATCCTCGTCCAAGTCGTCGTTGCCGTCGTGGTTCGTGCCGGCCGTGGTCGGTGGCTCGGTCCTGTTGGTGGTCCTGCTTGTCGGCGGCGTGGTGCTGGCGGTGGTGTTCCTGGGACGTCGCCGCAGGTCCCGTGCGGGTTCGGGTCCTGTTCCGGGCGGTGGTCCTGCGCCTGTTCCTGGCGGTGTGCCTTCCATGCCGTCCGTGCCGGCGGGACAGCCCATGCCGGGCGCGCCGTATGTGGATATCGCACGGACGGATATGCCGCATTTGAATAATCCAACTCATACCACCGCGTCACGGGTTCCACCGACGACGGGCGCATATCCGGGGCAACGTCCTCCGTTGCCGCCGAGACAATAAGAACAAATGGTGAAATGAAACATACGAAAGGACGAGTATGGGGTTCCATGATGAAGTTGAAGACGGATCCACTGGTCTTAGTGCAGAAGAAAAACTCTCGATTATTGCGAGAACTCCCAAATGGGAGTTTCCCGATGAATTCACTCAATTTCACAGAACGCTGAGTAGTAGCGTGAACGCATTGAACAAGAGCCAGGAGAGATTATCGGATTCCGAGGTGTTCGACTGCCATGCGCAAGAGAATGCGCGGTCATGCTCTGACGAAATTGCAAAAGCTGTGCAGAAAATTGGACTCAGGCAGCAGTTTACAAAACTGCGTGCTTATATCGCCGACTGCAATAATGCTATTGATGCGGCCCAGAACGTTTGGCTCCCAGGGGATCGACTGGATAAGGAATCCGAGCAGACCATCATGAACGCGACCGAACCATTGGACATGGTCGTACCCGGCTTGGGCACGGTGACAGGGGTCATGGGCATTGAAGGCGCGAATCTGATTTCCAAACTGCTTTCCGGTAATCGGGAAAAAGAAGCGGAGAAGAAGTACAACGAGATTATGCGCTCTGTTCGGGGACGGGCGCACCCTAAGTCTGTCCTTCGAGGAGAGGATGGAATCGCCGACATCAATGGCACATGGCCCGATAATAGCGCCGAATCTCACGATGATGAATACGATTGGTCGCATTCCACCGGTGGCACAGGCGGCAGCTCCCGGGGGTTGGGCGGCACGATGGCTGGTTTGGGTGTCGGCGCGGCGGCGGGTTTGACTGCGAGGAACGCCATCACCGGTTCCGGCACCAGTCCGCTGTCCACATATACCAACGGTATGCAGACGAACGCATCGCATGATTCGTCAGGAAGCGGAAGCAAGAATGGCGGCAAAAACGAAGCCGGTCATTCCCGCAAGCCGCAGTCATCCACGCCAAAGCCTGACAACTCGGGGAAGAACTCCTCCTCGGATGGCATGGTGTACGATCCATCGACCGGCACATGGATTCATAAGAAGGACGCCATGTCGGTGGATAGCGGCATGAGCGGGTTGCATGGTGCTGGCGCAGCCAACGGGCTAGGCCGCACTGCTTTGGCGGCCGGCGCCGGTGCAGGATTTGGTGCTGGCGGTACGCTGGCTGCTGGTCGACTCATGGGATCCGGCTCGTCCCTGAGCGCATTATCCGGTGCAGGTTCGTCCATGGGAGCGCTGGGCGCGATGTCGGGCGCGGGCGGTGCCGGCATGGCATCCGTATCGGGCGCCGGCATCGGTTCATACTATGCGAACGAGCCGGTGAAAGCCACCCCGGTGTCGTCGTCCATCAAGGGCGCGACAGGGCTGGCGGCGGGATTGCGCAAGGGCGCGTCCGCGTCATCCGCTGGCGGCGCCGCCTCCCACGGCGCGTCCCCGGCGATGATGGGCGCCGGTCGCGGCGGCTCTTCGGGTAGTGAGGGCAAACGTCGTAACACCATGGGCTATATCGCTCCGAAAATCGAGGATGATGAGGAATTCGTTCCCAAGCCTCTCGCGGCCATGGCCGGGCGCCGCAAGCGCCCCGGCGAATGAGGAAATCCGGTAGTCGTAACAAAGAAGTCAACGAATCAAGAAAGGAAAACCATTCATGGCAGGGCAATGCATATGCTGCAACCCCCAAGACCTGAAGAGCACCGCGGGCGCATACAATGAGGCCGCTTCCGGTTTCAATCAGGCTAAATCGGCGTTTGAGAAATCGGGAACCAGCAATCCGGGCTTCGGTCTGTTCATGATGTTGCTGTATCCCGCGTATACGGTATGCAAGATGTCGACACAGGGGTATCTGGGCAATATCGGCCAGATGTCGGAACGGTTGTCTTCCGCACTGAAAAGCACATCGGAAATCAGTGAGGATACTGAGAACCAACTACGGCAGATGATTCTTGATCTGCGCAAGCAGGTCGAGGAACAGGACCAGCGGATCACGGAGCTTGAGCACCATCAGGATGGTGATTCCGATGGCGGTAACTATTCCGGTGGCGGTTCTGCCGGTGGAGGAGGCTATACGGGCGGAGGCGCCGCTGGCGGAGGATATGGTTCCGGAGGAAGCGGCTCCGGCAGCGGTGCGACTGGCATTGCCGACTCCACCGACAAGCAGTCCATCAATGTCTCATCGGTTTCTTCCGCTACGGACGCGATTTCAGGCGCGCATGCTTCCACCGGTTCCGATACTGGTTCCGCACGTGAGCCGATACGCGACACCGGCAAGGAAGATGCCGCATCGGATATCGGAGGAACGCGCAACGATTCGCAGATAGGACAGATCGACACCGTGCCTCTGCCGAATCAGACAACCAAGGACACCATCAGCACCATCGGTCTGGATGTCGATGGCGACGCAAGTGACGATTATTCCCTGAACCTCACGAATGGCAACACACATGCGGTGGTGGGTGAGGATGGGTCCGTCACACTGTCCAAACAGGATGGCTCGTCCGTGCCGCTGCCTCCTGGAGCGCAGGAGGGGAAGAACGATTTCCTCACCGTCGATGCCAACCATGATGGAATCGATGACATCGCCTTCACACCGGATACGGGCGCGGACGCGCGTATCAGCGTGTTCGAACAGGGTGATTCGCAATATATGTCCATCGATGCCGATAATGACGGCGATTACGATGTCGTCGCGCGCGTGGGGGACTCCGAAGCCGCCTACGAAGCCATGCATGAGCGGGCCGAGGAATCGGCATGGCAATCCATCGCCAGCAAGGATCCGCTAGGCAGGACCGCGGATGAGTTGAGGGCGTTGTATCAGGACCGCGACGTCGTGGAACTGCCCGAACGTAGCGAGATCAGGTAACGAACAACAACAGGGAAAGGAGGCATTGCACAATGTCCGACTCCTCATCGGAAGCGACGCTCTCGTGGGCGAAACGTGTGGTGGACAACAAGGGGCTGTTTGAATCCGCCGGAGAGATCGCCACGAAGGCCATCGAATCATCGGGAAAGGTCTCATCGGCCAAATCCGTCGCGCAGAAAGGCCTGACGGAAAAAATCCATGGCGGGTTCGAGACGGGGCATATCATCGTCAGCGCGGTCGATGCGTTGGCCAAGGCGATTCTCAACTTCAGTCCCGTCGACGAATGGATCAAAAAGCCTTTCTTCGGCGATTGGGACGAGCTTCGGGGCACGGCCAATCAGTGGCGTGAGCTGGCCACGTCATTGACCGAACTGCAAAGCGCGGTCGAACAGGTCTCATCCCAAGTCAATGAGGACACGTGGTCCGGTCAGGCTGCCGACCTGTTTACCATTCGCAACAACAGTCTCGCTGAGACTGCGGGCAAAGGCTCACAGCCGTGCATCCAGGTGGCGCAGGCTTTGGAGGCTTTGGCCGATGAAGTTGACGGAACCTTCGATATGGTCATGGACGCCATCGAAATCATCGCCGAATTGCTGGCCGCTGACGCCGCTGAATTCGGCATTCCCGTCGTGGGACCACTCATCGGAACCGCTCAAGCCGCCATCGACGTGGGCGTGGTGATCGATCTTGCCATGAGAGTGGCCGAATATCTTTCCGCGCTGTCCGGAGCGATGCTTGATTTCGTAACTGTCACAAACAGCATGGCGGATTTGACCACCGAATCACAGGAGGCCTTGGACAAATTCGGGTCCGGGAGCGGCTCCGGTGGCACGACTCATGGAGGCAACGGCGGAACCGGCCGTACAGAAGGCACCATCGTATTGTGCTGACCCAAGCATACGAGAGGCAATGGCTGGCTCCAGCACACCGGTCATGACAGGTCATTTCATAGCGGAATAAAGGAAGGTTTTATGGGAAACGCGGATTTTGAGGCTTTCATGCAACGATTGGGCACGCTTTCCACCCGACGTAAGGATATGCAGTCCACGCTCGCCGAGCAGAAACGGCGCATCGACGAACAGCTTGCCGAACGGAGGAAACAAGTCGAGGAACGCCGTCGTGCAGGCAAGGACGGACGTGCCTGGCAGGTGCTGCAACAGCGCATCGACATGGGTAAGACCTGCGAGAACGATATCCTCGCCGGCATCGACAAATCTCCGGAAGCGCGCGAAGTGCGTGGTTATTTCGGCAAGCTGGCCGGCCATATGCGTGATTACGTGGAGGATGTGGACGATTCCGATAATGAGGCCGCGCAGCAGCGTGTCAAGCTGGATGAGCAGATGCGATTGCTTCACGAGCGGGAATCGCGGCTGAATGCCTAAGCGGAATGGGATGGCGGATCGCGTGCCCTCCGCAGGGAACACAGAGCATGCGATTCGTCCCGTGACGCGGCGTGACCTTGAGGGCATGTTTCTGGTGGCGGCCGCGTTGTTTGGTTGCGTCGCGGTCGCCATGCTGGCGGTCTCCTTGGAATCCGAAACCGTATCGGAACGGTCGCGTGGCCTGCCGATGGCGGTGTTCTTTGGTCTGGCGGTGTCTGCGGTGCTTTGTGACCGGTTGTGCGTGAAAAGGGTCCGGGAACATGACCGGTTTCTGTCGGTGGCGTCGCTTTCATGCTCATCGGTGCTGGCCGCATGCGCGGGGACGGTGGCATCGTTCGCTATCCACTGCACGCAGCCGATGACAATTGGAATGCTGCTTGCGTCCTGTTGTGTGGCGGTGGACATGGCGATCATGATGGTTCACGTGACCGATCCGACTGTCGATGGAGTGGTTTCCGCCGTGCTTGTGGCTTCGCTCTGCATAATGCTGGCTTCCGCGGGCACGCTGATTTTCGCGTTGCCGGTGCGGCTGCTTGCGGGGCTCATCCTTGGTGTGTCGGTCTGCTGTCTGCAGATGCTGCCCAACATCGTTGTGCATGTGCCGGATCGTTACCTGGTGGAATGGCGTACCTATATGACTCGTCGCTGGACGGTGCGTGGAGGTATTCCCGAACGGGCCCGTACGCTTACCCGCGCCGACATCCACGATGACATGCAGACGTTCCAGGCCCGGTATTCCGCAGGATTCGTGGTCTGCCTGACACTGCTATTGACATCGTATGCGGCGGTGGCGGGCTATTGCCCATATGACGGTCCGTACGATCGTATTGGTTTTCTGACGCTCAGCGCCGCATTGTTCCTTTTCCTTGTGCTGAAACCACGGCAGTCCGGCCGTCCGTTCGAACGTTGCATGATGCGTCTTGGCGCAGTGGTGGTGCTATCGGTATGCTGTGCGGGAATGCCGCATGCGCTGCCGCTGATACGGCACGACGTGCTGTCGTTGGTCTTCGTGCTGTCGATAGGCGTGTTTGGCCTGATCATGGCATTCTGCATGCTTGCCCAGCAGAACGGTTTCCATTCGCTCGCCCTGTCGCGCATGGGCGACGTCTTGTGCTTCGCCTCCATGATGCTTGTGCCTGTGGCGGCGTTCTTCGCTTCCGGCGCTTTGGAATTCATAAGGGGATTGTGATGCCCGACTCAACTTCCGCCGTAGTTTTTCGTGCCGCCGACCCCATCCGTCAGTGCGCGGCATCGTTCATCGATATGCTGTTCGTGATCGTCTGCGCGGGAATCGCCGCGCTGCTTTCACACGATGTCGTGGTGACATCCATGATCGTGCTGGAGGCCGTGGCCGTGCTCGCCGTCGCAGAAGGCTCCCGTGGTGTTACCCCGGGCAATCTGATGCTTGGTCTGAGAACGATTCGCGAGGAAGGCGCCCACGATCCCTCGAAGGGAATACTTCCCGCGGGCATGGGGCGCATCCTCGTCAAATACTGTCTGCTGGTCGCATCGATGCTGGCTATGGTAGTGGGCTTTGTACTGGTCGCATGCTCTCCTCTGTTCAGCCATGACGACCTCAACCGGGGGTGGGCGAACAGGCTCGCCTCATTGACGGGCGTCGACGTCCGCCATCCCATCGTCGCAACCGCAGCGCAAGAGAAAACGGCATCATGGAAGACTCCCGTCGCGGATATTCCGAACGGATTCGAACGCAACGAATCGCAGCGGATTTCCGTTTCCCGCACGAAAATTCCGCCGTCGCAACCGAAGATCATTCCGGCACCGGTTTCAGCGTCGATGTCCCCGCGCGCTTCGTCCGTCATGAAACCGCCCGTTCCGTCACAGACGGCAATGAGGTCTTCCGCAGCATCTTCTACAGTGCAACCCCCTATTCTGAAGTCGACGTCCATGAATCCTTCTGCCGTGAAAGCATCCGTTGGAAAGCCGCCCATGCCCAAGCCGGCCGAAGCGAAGCGGCCTTCAGCGAAACCAGACGTTCCTATTTCGGCGGTTCCCGCACCATCCGGACCGCCTTCCCCGCCGACGACGAAACGAAAGCCTTCGCCACGAGCCGTTCTGCTGTTCGATGATGGAAGCAAGAACGCGCTCGCGGTGCCGTCCACTCTGGTTCTTGGACGCAAACCCGCTCCGCAAAGGCTCCAGGACATGGTGCTGACCGTGCCGGATCATACCGGAACGGTGTCGCGCAGCCATGCGCGTATTGAAATCACCGAGGATGGCCTGTGGATCACCGATTTGGGAAGCACCAACGGCACGAGGGTCATCGATGCGGAAGGAAAGGAAAACGTGTTGAGGCCTGGACGACGATTCGAGGTTCTTGGCAAAAGCCGTATTTTCCTAGGCGATGTGGAATGCTCCATCATCATGTCGATACACGGGAGGGCACGCTTGTGAGTGCTGAGGAAACGCAATCCAGCAGGCTTGAAGGTCCGAAATCCCCCAAGGGGAAGATAATACTTCAGGCTCCACCGGAATTGGAGGCCAGTGACGGCGTCAACACGCTTCTGACCTCGCTGGTTCCGCTTTTGGGCGCGGTCAGCGCCATGATCATGATGCTGATGACCAACTCCGGCTTGACCGGCATTCTCACCAGTGGCATGTTCATGGTCTCGTCATTGGGCTTCGTGGTGGTCAATGGTTTCCGTCAACGGTCTCAACGTATGGCCAATCTGACCGCCTCCCGCAGGGAATATCTCACCTATCTGTCGGATTTGCGCAAAACCGTGCGCACCGCGGGGCGTAGACAACGTAACGCGGCATTGTGGAACGCGCCGGATCCGGAGTCCCTGATGGCCATCGCCGAGGAGCCGATGCGTCGTTGGGAACGCGTCCCCAACGATGACGATTTCATGGTTCTGCGCCTCGGAAGTCATGAGGTGCCGCTTGATTTGAAGCTTGAATCGCCGGAATTGCCGCCTTTGGCGCAGCTTGATCCGGTATCGGCGTCGGCCGCGCACCGTTTCATGCTCGCGCACCAGTCGTTGCGCAATATGCCTTTCAGCGTCGGCATGCGCACGTTCAAACGGGTGGAGCTTTTGGGAGATGAGCAGCATACGGAAGCGCTCGCCCGGGCATTGGTGTGCCAAGCCGCCGTCTGGCATGATCCCGAGCGTCTGCGCGTGCTTGTGCTGACGACCGATGAGCGTCGACCCCGGTGGGATTGGGCGCGTCTGCTTCCGCACTGCCGTCCGATCAATGAATCCTCCGTCGGCGTCGAACGGTACATGGTGGTCACCAATGCGCATGTCGTCGATGAATTGATCGGGGAAGATGTGATCAATCGCAGCCGATATGCCGGCGACGATGAGATATCGCCCCACGTGATTGTGATCAATGACGGTTTCGATCTGGCCGCATTGTCCAAGGAGACGAGGCTGTTCTCCTCGGATGGACTCGGAGGGGTCACCATCATCGATATGCCGGAGGAATGGGACGAACTGGAGGAGGACAACGTGCTGCGCGTGCTGTTCTCGAGGGAAGTCGTCGAAGAAGGCCTGAACATACTCGGAAATGTTGAAAACGACATAGTGGAGGTGTTTTCCACCACGATGGATCCGGTGCGCATTGAGCCGGATTCCCTGACCGTGGGGGAAGCCGCTGCGGTGGCTCGGCGTCTGGGCGACGTGCGTTTCGAAGAGCATGCAGATGATGATTCCCAATCCATAAAATCCCGTAAAAAATCCTCGGAACTGCCGGATCTGCTGGGAATCGGGGATATCCGGCATATCGATTTGAACACACTGTGGGCGTATCGGATAGGCAAGGAGCGTCTTCGTGTGCCGATTGGCCTGTTCGACGACACCAGCACCGCATATCTCGACATCAAGGAAATGGGCCAGCGAGGCATGGGACCGCACGGCGTGCTTGTCGGCGCCACCGGTTCAGGAAAATCCGAAGTGCTGCGGACGTTGGTGCTTTCCCTGGCGCTCAGCCATTCCCCGGACCAGCTCAATTTCGTGCTCATCGATTTCAAGGGCGGCGCCACCTTCGCGGGAATGGATGGCATGCCCCACATCTCCTCCATCATCACCAATCTCGGTAGGGAAGCGTCCTTGGTCGATCGTATGGAGGATGCTCTGGACGGCGAGATCAACCGACGCCAGGAACTGTTGCGCGATGCCGGCAATCTCGCCAACATCACCGAATATGAGGAGGCCAGGGTCCATGGAGGTCGGAATGATCTCAAGCCCCTGCCGTCCCTGGTCGTGGTCGTCGACGAGTTCTCCGAGCTGCTCAAAGCCAAGCCGGACATCGTGCAGTCCTTCGTGCGTATCGGCGCGGTGGGCCGTTCCCTCGGCATCCATCTGTTGATAGCCTCGCAGCGGTTGGAACAAGGCAAGTTGCGTGGCTTGGACGAACACTTGTCCTACCGTATCGGACTCAAAACGTTCTCCGCTTCCGAATCCCGTGCGGTATTGGGTATCCCGGACGCCTACGAGCTGCCAAGCCTACCGGGCATCGGCTACCTCAAATCGCCGGACGGCACCATCACACGGTTCCGCGCTTCCTACGTCTCCGGTGTGCCGGACGGCCTTTCGGGAGAGACCACCACATTCCAATATGCCGTGGAACAGATGCGGGGCAAGGGAACACCGGCCCATGTGGTCTGGCTTCCTCCGCTCGTCACGCCGAACTCGCTTGACGATTTCATGCCTGATCTGACGGTCACCAAAGAATACGGCTTGATTTCCCCAAGCTGGAGACAACGTGGCACATTGATCGCTCCCTGCGCGCTCGAGGATCGTCCCCGCGAACAGAAGCGCGAGGTCATGGCTCTGGACCTGTCCGGAGCCGGTGGCCATGTGGCCATCGTCGGAGGTCCATTGAGCGGCAAGAGCATGATGCTCAGATCCATCGTCGCCTCACTGGCTTTGACGCATTCTCCATTGGAAACGCAGTTTTATGTCATCGACTGCGGAGGCGGCACATTCGCTCCCATGGAGCCTCTGGAACATATCAGCGGCGTGGCTTCCGGCAATGAGGAAGAAAAAGTCCGACGCACACTCGCCGAGGTTTCAGGCATCATCGATTCCCGTGAACGATTCTTCAAAGAGCAACGCATCGACGGCATGGACACCTATCGCCGCCGCCGCGCCGAAGGAAGCGTCGACGATGGATTCGGCGACGTGTTCCTGATCATTGACGGGTGGGGCGTGTTCCGCAGCGACTACGAGGAAATGGAGCCCACAGTGCAGCAGATCGTCGCCCGAGGCCTGACCTTCGGCGTGCACGTGCTGCTGAGCGCCAACCGGTGGCTGGAAATCCGAGCCAATATCAGCGATCTGATCGGCACGAAAATCGAACTGCGCCTCGGCGATCCCAGCGACTCGCATATCGACCGCAGAATCGCGGCAACCGTTCCCAACGGCTCTCCAGGCCGCGGCCTAAGTCCGGCGAAACTGCATATGCTTGCTGCGCTGCCCCGCATAGACGGCAGCCACGATGCGGCCACCGTGGCCGACGGTGTGGCCGACCTCATCGCAAAAGTGCACGCCGCATGGACCGGCAAACCAGGCCCGAAGCTCCGCCTATTGCCAACGAAGATGCCATACCCGGCGTTTATCAACGAGGTGGCAAGACAGGATGCCACTGGCCAGCTGGCACATGGCCGAATAGCCATTGGCATCAACGAAAACGCCCTCACGCCGGTGGTGCTGGATCTCCAGAAGGATCCGCATTGCTATCTGTTCGGTGATTCAGGCTCAGGCAAATCCACCTTCCTAAGACTGATGATCAACGAAATCGTGCGAGGGTATCCGGACGGCAAGGCGAAGATTTTCATGGTCGATTATCGCCGCGCCAACCTTGCGCAAATCCCGGATACGCATATGGGTGCCTATCTCACCAACGACAAGATGGCCACGGAACAGTTGTCCGACCTCGCGGAATTCTTGACGACACGCATTCCGGGCCCTGACGTGACCGCCGAGCAGCTTCGCAATCGCTCATGGTGGACCGGATCGGAAGTATACGTGCTCGTCGACGACTACGACCTGGTAGCCACCAGCAGAAGCAACCCCGTACGGGCATTGGCTCCGCTACTGGCTCAAGCCGGCGATGTGGGACTGCATGTCATCGTGGCCAGACGAACCGGCGGTGCCAGCCGCGCCATGTACGATCCGGTGCTGCAAGCGTTCCAAGACCTCGGTATGACCGGTATTCTGCTGTCCGGAGATCCCAATGAAGGACAACTCATCGGCAAGGTCAAGCCAGTGAAAGCCGTGCCGGGACGCGCCCGCATCGTGACTCGTGACGAAGGGCTTTTCGTGGCGCAGCTCGCCGACGCTCCATTGCGGGAGTGATGGTCGCCGGGCAGACCGGCAAGCATATGGCAGCGAATACGAACCGCTGCCATGGCAATGATTCATCGAATATCCAGCCGCAAAACATGAATGGAAGACCATGAGCAATCCCAATATGATGCCGCCATACGGGTCCAACGGCAATAGGCCATACCGTCCCGTCAGTCCCGACGGACCGCAATATCACGCACCACGTGCACCGCGGCCACAGCAATCCCCATTTCCGCAATCCCAACCGAGGCCTCAATCGGCACCATTTCCGCAGGCACGCCAACAACCGCCATACGGCCTCCCGTCTCAACGCATACCGCTACAAGCACCATATCGGCAGCCACCATTCCAGCCGCCGTACCAGCAATACGCCGCCGCCAACGCATACGCGGGCGGCATGAACACGCAACAATCGCAAGACCATCGCATCGATTTGGCACCCAACCGAGTGTCCAACACCGTCTGCTCCATCGCCTTGCTGTTCCTGGCCGTCATACCGGCATCCACATCCGGAGTCGGCGAAAGCGGCCTGCGAGGGAAACTGATATTCGGCCTGGTGTTGCTGGCGCTCGGCTCGGCAGACACCATATATCTGCTGGTGAAAGCCCTGCCGCGCCTACGCCTAGCCACAAGCACACGCTGCGGCTGGAAAATCGGCTTCTCCGGATTGCTCACGGCGGCGCTCGCCGTGGTCGTCCTGGTCGGAGGTCTCGTACTGACCGGTTTCGCCACATCCGATTTCGCTTCCGGTCCGGTCACGGACACCGTCACTTTTGTAGGGAACGGCACGTTCCGCGATTCCCGCGCGAGCGAAAGACAGTATGGCTACCCGTATCGCATGGGCCATCGCTACCGGTATGGAAGATCGGCGCAGGCCGGCGCATACTACGAATTCCGCACCGATTCCGGCAGAACGTTTCGCATCGGGCTTCCCAATGGTTATGACAGTCTCATGCCCGAGGATCTTGAGCCAGGATCTCGCGTCACCATGACGTACTATCCGCGCACCAAGATTCTGGTTCCAAACCCGCAACCACGACTCGCCGATTGAACGTGGAACGATGCGAATCTTCCGTCTCCACGATCCATGCCACCCGTCGAAATGTGAAGTGTTATGCGATTGCGCCACAGGCTGCCGGTTTCGACGGCATGATTGAGTACGATAGGTCACGGAAATATCGTTTGCAGATAGCGAGGATTTGAGACTCATGCCACGTATGTTCGGAACCGACGGCGTTCGAGGATTGGCGAATAGGGATTTGACAGCACAGCTGGCGCTTGATTTGGGTGACGCCGCAGTGCGCGTGCTGGGCGATGACGACGACAAGGGCGAGTTCGCGAGCCGCCGTCGCGCGCTGGTCGGCCGCGATACGCGAGTTTCCGGCGATTTCCTTGCCGCGGCGTTGTCCGCGGGCATGTCCGCGGGTGGTTTCGATGTGATCGATGCCGGCATCATCCCGACCCCGGGTGTCGCTTACCTGACATCCGTGCTCAACGTCGAAATGGGTGCCGTGATTTCCGCCTCCCATAATCCGATGCCCGACAACGGCATCAAGTTCTTCGCGCGCGGCGGCTTCAAGCTGCCTGACGCCAAGGAGGATGAGATCGAAGCGGTGCTCGGCCAGGATTGGGAACGTCCGACCGGTGCGGGCGTGGGACGTATCAGCCATGACACCGCCACCGCCACCAACCTGTACATCGACCATCTGGTCTCCGCCATCGCACCGGTCGGTCCGGACAAGTCCCAGCCGACCCCGCTGAAGGGACTGAAGATCGTGGCCGACTGCGCGAACGGCGCCACTTCCGTGGTCGCGCCGGAAGCGCTGCGCCGGGCAGGCGCCGATGTCACCGTCATCAACGCGTCCCCGGACGGATACAACATCAACAAGAACGCCGGATCCACGCACCCCGAGCAGCTGCAGGCCATGGTCAAGGCCTCCGGCGCCGTCATGGGCGTGGCCTTCGATGGAGACGCAGACCGTTGCCTCGCCGTGGACGAAGACGGCACCATGGTCAACGGCGACCAGATCATGGGTATTCTGGCACGCGCCAAGAAGAACGCCGGCAAGCTCAACCACGACACCCTCGTAGTGACGGTGATGAGCAATCTCGGCTTGAAGCTCGCGCTGCGTTCCATGGGCATCAAGACCGTGCAGACCAACGTGGGCGACCGCTATGTGCTTGAGGAGATGCTCCGTGGCGATTACTCGCTCGGCGGCGAGCAGTCCGGCCACGTGATCAACCGCGAATTCGCCACCACCGGAGACGGCACCCTGACCGCGCTCACTTTGTGCAACGAAGTCGTGCGCTCCGGCAAGAGCCTCAAGGAACTGGCCGCCGACTTCCCGCAGCTGCCGCAGACACTCATCAACGTGCCGAACGTCGACAAGATGGCCGCCAAGACGAACGCCAAGGTCCAGGCCGCAGTGGAACGCGAGGAGAAGCTCTTGGGAGACACCGGCCGCGTGCTGCTGCGCCCGTCCGGCACCGAGCCGCTCGTCCGCGTCATGGCCGAGGCCGAAACCCAGCAGCAGGCCGACGAAGTGTGCGATCGCCTCGCCAAGGTCGTCGCCGATGAGCTCGCCCTGTAGGAGGACCGCATGTTCGGACATAACACGAAAGTGAATCTCGAACTCAACCGCGAGGTCGAGAAGCTTATCAAAATCGGCGGCACGGAGAAGATCCTGCCGATCGTGCAGGCGGGCGAGCCGGTGCTGCGTCAGCAGACCGTCGCCTATGACGGGCAGCTGAGCCGCAAGACGCTCGACAAGCTCATCGATGCCATGCACGTCACCATGCTGGAGGCTCCGGGCGTGGGTCTGGCGGCCACCCAGATTGGTCTCGGCCTGGCAATGGCCGTCGTGGAGGATCATGTGCGTGACGATGACGAAGGCGATCCGCGCGAAGCCGCGGAATTCCCCTTCCATGCCATCATCAACCCCAGCTATGAGCCGATCGGCACCGAAACCCGTAGCTTCTACGAAGGATGCCTGAGCTTCGACGGCTATCAGGCCGTGCGCAAACGCTGGCTTGACATCACCGCCCGTTGGCAGGACGAGGACGGCAACCAGCATGAGGAACATCTGCATGGCTGGCCCGCCCGCATCTTCCAACACGAAACCGACCATCTCAGCGGCGAACTGTATATCGACCAGGCCGAGATCCGAAGCCTGACCACCAACGAGAATCTCGAGGATTTCTGGTGCGAGGATCCGGTACCGACCGAAGCCGCAGCGGAACTCGGATTCGAACTGTGATCGCAAGGCTGTGACCGCATAGACGGACGCGGCAGACGCGACGAAAACACGAAAACGCAAGGGGTGCCTCTCAAGTTGCTCGCCTGAGAGGCACCCCTTGCGTTTGACGCGCATGCCATTCGGAATTCATATTCCGGCGATTATGCGGGATCCGTCAGCATTCCGGATTCACCAGCATGTCGCGCGCATCGGCTTCCCGTTCGGCATCCGAACGCAGATCCCAGCCCGGTTTGCGCGACGCGTACAGCACCAGCGGCGGCACGCCGAGCACAATCACGACAACGGCCACCAGAATCGCATACGAGACGCTGTTCAAACCGGTGAAGCCGGCCGGACGTACGAAGGTCAGGACGAACGCTGCGGCGGAAGCGACGAAACCGACGCCCGCGACCAGCCGGATCGCTGGAACCCGATATGTGCGCCGTACCTCGGCATGTGTTCTGCGCAGACGGATCGCCGCGGCGAACATCAGCATGTACATCACCAGATACAACGCGGTCGCCATATCCACCAATGTCGCGAAAGCGGTGTTGCCATTGGGGATCAGCACGAACAGCAACGCCAGCACGGTCACGATGATGCCCTGCGGAATCAGAATGCCCTCCTGCACGCCATGGGCGTTGCGCTTCTGCAACGCGGGCGGCATAAGACCGGTTCGAGCGGCCGACAAAAGACCGCGGGAAGGTCCTGCGATCCATGCCACCACGGAGGAGAACGCGCCCAATGCGATGAGCAGCGAAATCACCGGAGTGCCCCAGCTCATGCCGAAATGGTCGAAGAACTCCTTGAACGCCAGATTGATGCCGTCGATGAGTCCCAGCTCACGATGCGGCACGGCGAAGGCGATGGCCAGGGTCGGCAGCACGAGCACCAGCAGGATCAGCGCGGTGGCCAACGCGATGGCGCGCGGGAACTGGCTTCCCGGATGCTCCATGTCGTTGGCATGCACGGCGTTGACCTCCATGCCCGCATAGGCGAGCACATTGGAGACGATCAGCACAATCGACGCGATGCCCGTCCACGGCGGCAGCAGCGCGGACGCATGCAGGGAAGTATGCATCGGTTCGCCGATCGCCAGCCAGACCGCTCCGAAGATGATGAGCAGCAGTGCCGGGAACAGCGTTCCGATAAGTCCCGAAACCGAACCGACTTTGGCGAACAGGTTGCCGCCCCGCAGCGCCACCAGCGTGCTCGCCCAATACAGCACGATGATCACCGCGGCGACGTACACGCCGTTGCTGCCCAAGCCTCCCATGCCGAACACGTATGACAGGCTGACGGCGATGAAGGCGATCTGAATTGGATACCACACCACATTCTGGATCCACTGCAGCCAGATGGCAAGGAATCCGATTCGATTGCCGAAGGCCTCACGCACCCATACGTACACGCCGCCCTTCCAGCCGGTGGCCAGTTCGGCGGCGACCAAGGCGGTCGGTACCAGGAAGACCACCGCGGGAATGAGATACAGCAGAATTGATGCGAGACCGTAGTCGGCCATGGCCGGCAGCGAACGCAACGAGGCCACCGCCACCACGGTCAGCATGGCCAGCTGGCCGACCGGCATCATGGCCTTGCCGGTTTTGCTTGCGACGCTTGAGGTTGTGCCGCCTGCTTCATTCTCCCCGGCATGCGCAGGTGCGCCCGTAATATTGGGGTTTCCTGCATCTGCGGATCGGCTGGTGGACGCGATGGGGGATGGATTGTTCGCCGTTCCGGTCGGTGTCGTCCGGGCATTCGCCCCGAAGCGAGCGGATCCTGGATGTGCAGCTGCGCTTGCGTTGTGCGTCACCACGGCAAGCGGCTTTTTCATATGAACTGTCATTGCAGCCAGCTTTCGTGAACATAATCGTTGTGGGAATGATCATGGTTTTCCTTCAATTCCCCGGAATCAAGGAACATCAGTGATGGAATCCGGATACGTGCGCCTCGCTCGGCATCGGAGAACGAAGTCCGTCCAGATACTTCACGCACGCCTTCAGATCCCCGATGAACGCTTCGGCCATGTCGTGGCTGAAGCCGTTGCGCACCACGATGCGCTGCACGGTCACCTGCGTCAGATTCACCGGCATCGGATAGGCCGGCACCAGCCAACCCTTCATACGCAACCGATCCTGCAGATCGTACAGATTCCATTTGCGATTCGCCCGATCCTTGAGCATCCAAGCGAACACCGGAATGTCGGAACCGTCATTCCACAACGTGAAATCATCCATCTTCGCTATCTCGCCCGACAGGTACTTCGCCACATCGTGCGAGGTCTGCTGCACCCTTCGATACCCTTCGAATCCCAGACGCAGGAACATGTAATACTGCAGCAGCACCTGCGCTCCCGGACGGGAGAAGTTCAGCGCGAACGTCGGCATCTCACCGCCGAGATAACTCACCTTGAAAATCAAGCTTTCCGGCAAATCGGCGGTCTCACGCCATATAACCCAGCCCAATCCCGGATACACCAGACCATACTTATGCCCGGAGGTGCTGATGGAGTAGACGCGCTTGACGCGGAAATCCCAGGCGAGGTCCGGCTGGATGAACGGTGCGATCATGGCGCCCGAAGCGCCGTCCACATGGATGCGCACGTCGAGTCCAGTGCGTTCCTCGATACGGTCCAACGCCTCGGAGATCTTCTCGACCGGCTCATACATACCCGTATACGTCACGCCCATGATGGCCACCACGCCAATGGTGTTCTCGTCGACGTACTTGTCGAGGTCATGCCCGTCGAGCACCTTGTGATCTTCGGAAATCGGCACGTAGCGCGGTTCCACGTCGAAATAGTTGCAGAACTTCTCCCAGCAGACCTGCACGGCGCTGCTCATCACCAGATTGGGCTTGTCGGTGGGCAGGCTGACCTTCTCACGCGCCTCCTTCCAACGGCGCTTGAGCGCCAGTCCGCCCAGCATGCACGCTTCGGACGAGCCGATGGTGGAGGTACCGATGGTGTTCATCGGATCGGGCGCGTGCCACAGGTCAGCAAGCATGTGCCAGCAACGGGATTCGACCTCGGCCGTCTTCGGATACTCGTCCTTGTCGATCATGTTCTTGTCGGCCGCCTCCATGTACAGACGATTCGCATGGTCATCCATCCATGTGCCGACGAACGTCGCGAGGTTGAGTCGCGCGTTGCCGTCCAGCATGGCTTCGTCATGCACCACCTGATAGGCGGTTTCTGGCAGGGAGCCTTCCCTCGGCATGGTGAATTTCGGGAACGCCTTGGCCTCCTTCGGCCGTGCGAACAGTGGATTGATTTCCACATTGTCCGGAAGGCGTCCGCTTCCCTTGGCTTCGTCGTCTTTGGTTCCGCATGCTTCGTGGAACTCGCTCGGTTCGCATGTTGCCGACATGGTCGTGCCTCCATTGACGTCCGCACCATGGCAGCATCCGCATCCATTTTCGTTGATGTCGCCGATGGAATGCGTTGGTTCGGAATGTGTCACTGACATTGCAGCTTCCTTTCGTTGATTTGGAACGTTTGATCGCGTTCCGTGATTCAAAATGAAAGTCAAATCTGGGTTTTTGCTGGAAAATCGTCATATTTGCGCTATGTGGTGATTCGCATGCCGGCCGCCGTGCATGGATATATCCGCGCGCGGTTTCGTAGGAAGCGATTTCGCACGTACCCATGCACCCACGTTCGCGCAGAGAGGAAGCCCACGCCGGTCCGCCGCATGTCGCAGTGCTCTGATGGTGGGTGTCGGCTACGATGGGCAGATATGAGTGAATCGACGACGAATTCTTCCTGGCTTGATGACGCGAAACAGGACATCGGGCAATGGTCGGCATCGATGCCGAACAATGCCGACAACCAGCCGATTGATTGGCAGTGGGTGTCCTCGCTTGACCTGCGCAATGGCATCGGCGTCGCCGCACGGCAGTACATCGACCTGCTGGACATACTGCGCTCCGTACCGTCGCCGCAACTGCCCGTCCAACAATTGCATGATCTGCTGAAGGACGATCTTGCCATTCGCGACCGGCTCGAACCGATCATCGCGCAGTGCAGCAGCACGTTCATGACGGATTTCGACCGGCTCATCGCCTCTTATCGGCTTCCCCGCGCGCTCGCCTACGCGAACCGGCGGCTGTGCGACGAAATCGCGGTTTTGCGACGCATCGGTGTGGATATGGGTTTGTGGACGGTCACCGAGGAACGGCGTGAACGCGTGACGGTGCCGGTGCTTCACCCCGGTTCCGCTTCGGTTTCCGGGGAGATCACGCTGGATGACATCCAGGATCGGACCGCCGATATCGTCAACGGGCGTGCCGCCCGACGCGCTTCGGAGAGGAGCCAGAAGCGTGCCAGCGATTATGCCATGTCGCGTGCGAATCTGAGCGGCGTCACCAGTCCGGGCGGCTCCACGGTGTTCGGCCAAGGCTCGGATTCAGCCGGCGCGCGCGGCAATGCGTCTCAAACCGGCGAATCGGCGCAAACTCGCCGTTTGGCCGAGTATCGCAAGTCCGATTGGCGTGACGCGTATCTGCCTGGCCGCGATGTGGACAACGTCATGGGCATCGACATCGAGACCACCGGTACGGATCCGGCTCGCGTGTACATCATCGACGTCGGTTTCGAATACATGAACATGATTTCCCCGCGTCCGGCTGATGTGCCTACTGGATACCGATACGAGCAGGGCTATTACGAGGCTGGCGACGCTTACGGCCAGGCGCGCTTGTCGTTCGGTGTTCCCGCCGAGAACGCGACGCTTGGAAATCCTCTGATTCGTGACCTGACCGGCATCGATGTGACCCAGCGTGCATCCGGCTTCCGCCTGTTCGACGAGTGGCCGGAGGCGCAGATCGGCTTGTTGCAGCGATTGGAGCAGCAGCCGTATGTGGCGCACAACGCCCGGTTCGAGCATGGATTCTTCATGCTGAATGTGGCCGGATATGCGGAGAGCTACCGTTCGGGCAGTATCACGATCATCGATACATTGCCGATGAGCCGCCGTTGGGATGAGGGTTCGATTCCGGATGACGAGCATCCGTACGGCATCAACACATTGGACGCGTACGCCAAGCGGCAGGGCGCGCTTGACCCGACCAAGTCGGAACGACACCTTGGTTTGGAGGACACGCACATCATGTTGGTTGCCATGAAGCATCACTTGGGTGTGCTGCGTGCCGAAGGACGTGGCCCATGGGGAGCGGGAGGCAAGTCCGGAGTCGGTGGAAAGCATTGCGGTCGCCGCTGGTAGATGTCTGGAAGGTATTTTCTTCCTGATTTGTCAAGTTCCGACACGCCGATGGAGTCCAGTGTTTCCAACGGTTCACATGGGATTTACAAACGACGATTTGCGCGTTTCCCGCTTTCCGTGTAAGTTTATCTCTTGCTGCCGCTCAGCGAGTGGCCCGGACGAGTCCGGGACGT
>ERZ1034871.634-NODE-634-length-19814-cov-5.070095_pt1 | contig 19814 bp, 17 predicted proteins | sample MGYA00520631_ERZ1034871 | MGnify/ENA primary metagenome ERZ1034871 (study PRJEB33766, sample SAMN09781721) | gut metagenome | biome: gut microbiome | host: Homo sapiens | place: Madagascar | study: EMG produced TPA metagenomics assembly of the PRJNA485056 data set...
ATACAAAGAAGGGCTGAATTCCGCATAAGGAATTCAGCCCTTCTTTGTATACACATTATTATATATGCTTGTAGCACAATGTCTTTGTTTACATTTTTGCCTTGTTTACGGCAGAAACTAACGTGTCTTTGTCTTCAAAACCGGTTCGCATGTGAGACCGATGCCCAGCTTCTTGAATATCTTTCTGTCCACTTCGCTCAGCATAACCGTGCAATGAACCTGACAGCCACGCAGCTTAGGCAATTGTTCCAATGCCTTGCGGCAGTTCTCGTCGTTCTCAGAGAGCACAGAGAGCGCCACGAGCACCTCGTCGGTATGCAGACGAGGGTTGTGACCGCCAAGATAATTGGTCTTGGTATACTGTATCGGCTCGATCATCGATTGCGGAATGAGCTTTGTTGTATGGTCGATTCCGGCAAGATGCTTCGTCACGTTAAGCAGAAGGGCGGCGCTACAGCCCAACAGCGGACTTGAGTTGCCGGTGATGACAGTGCCGTCCTCAAGCTCGATAGCCGAAGATGTGTGTCCGGTACGCTCCAGACACTCACGTGCTGCAACGGTGGTGCGACGGAAGTCGGTTGTTATCTTCGCCTGGTTGAACAGCATCTGTATCTTGCTGATTTCTCCTTCGTTGCATGCGCCGAGAGCCAGCTTATTTGTAGCCTCATAGTAACGGCGAATAATCTCGTTCTTCGATGCCTCGCAGCAAACCTTGTCGTCGCTGATGCAGAAGCCTACCATATTCACGCCCATGTCTGTCGGCGACTTGTATGGATTCTCGCCGTAGATGCCTTCGAAGAGAGCGTTCAATACGGGGAAAATCTCGATGTCGCGGTTATAGTTCACCGCAATCTTGTTGTAAGCCTCAAGATGGAATGGATCAATCATGTTGACGTCGTTAAGGTCTGCCGTTGCTGCCTCGTATGCGATGTTCACTGGGTGCTTCAACGGAAGGTTCCAAACCGGGAATGTCTCAAACTTCGCATAGCCCGCTCTTACGCCGTGCTTGTTCTCGTTATAGAGCTGGCTAAGACATACAGCCATCTTGCCGCTGCCCGGGCCCGGTGCGGTCACGATAACCAGCGGACGCTCGGTCTTTACGTAGTCGTTCTTTCCGAAGCCGTTGTCTGAAGCAATGAGCTTGACGTCATGCGGGTAGCCCTCAATGAGGTAGTGGCAGTAGGTCTTGATGTTACTGCGCTCAAGACGCTGCTTGAAGGCGATTGCGGCGGGCTGTCCGTTGTAATGAGTGATGACAACCGAACCGACCATAAAGCCACGGTTCTGGAACTCGCTGCGCAAACGTAGCACATCCTCGTCGTAGGTGATGCCAAGGTCGGCGCGCTTCTTGTTCTTCTCAATGTCGGTAGCACTAATGACAATCACTATCTCTATGCTGTCACTTATCTTCTGAAACATGCGCAACTTGCTGTCGGGCTGAAAACCCGGCAGCACGCGGCTTGCATGATGGTCGTCGAAAAGTTTGCCACCAAGTTCGAGGTACAATTTTCCATCAAACTGCGAAATTCTCTCCTTGATGTGCTCCGACTGAATGTTCTGATACTTCTCGTTATCAAATCCGATGTTCATAATTGCTTATCTATTCTTGTACATTGACTCGTAATAGTTCTGATAATCGCCAGACGTCACGTTGTCCATCCACTCCTGATTGTCAAGATACCAACGCACAGTCTTCTCAATGCCTTCCTCAAACTGCAGGCTCGGCTCCCAACCGAGTTCCTTCTGCAATTTGCGTGAGTCGATAGCGTAGCGCATATCGTGGCCCATACGGTCGGTAACATGAGTGATGAGGTTGAGGTCTTCACCTTCCTTACGACCGAGCAGACGGTCGACGGTTTTGATAAGGACGTGGATGATGTCGATGTTCTTCCACTCGTTGAAACCGCCGATATTATATGTGTCAGCCACCTTGCCCTTATGGAAGATAAGGTCGATAGCGCGAGCGTGGTCCTCTACGTACAACCAGTCGCGTACGTTCAGACCCTCGCCGTATACCGGCAGCGGCTTGCGATGACGGATGTTGTTGATGAAGAGCGGGATGAGCTTCTCCGGGAACTGGTACGGACCATAGTTGTTGGAGCAGTTGGTCACGATGGTCGGCATTCCGTATGTGTCGTGGAAAGCGCGTACAAAGTGGTCGCTGCTTGCCTTTGCGGCAGAGTAGGGCGAATGGGGGTTATACTTGGTGGTCTCAAGGAAGAACTCTGTGCCGTAAGCATGGTGGTGAGCAGAAGAAGCTTTTGTTGTGAACGGCGACTCAATACCTTCCGGGTTTGTAAGTTCGAGCGCACCATAAACTTCATCTGTAGAGATGTGATAGAAGCGCTTGCCCTCGTACTTCTCTGGAAGGCTCTCCCAATATATCTTCGCAGCCTGAAGCAACGACAATGTGCCCATCACGTTAGTGCGTGCAAAGGTGAACGGATCCTTAATAGAGCGGTCTACGTGGCTCTCTGCTGCAAGGTGGATAATGCCGTCAACCTTGTGCTTCTTCATGAGTTCGAGAACCATCTCGAAGTCGCAGATGTCGCCCTTAACGAATGTGTAGTTCTCCTTGTCCTCGATGTCCTTCAGGTTGGCGAGGTTGCCAGCATATGTGAGTTTGTCGAGGTTTATGATGTTATACTCCGGATATTTGTTGACAAAAAGTCGAACAACATGTGAGCCGATAAAACCGGCACCGCCAGTAATGATGATATTCTTCATATTATTTACTAATTTAGTGTGTGATATGCTTATTTGTTGTTGGCTTCTGCAAGCTGCTTGATGCACACTTTCAGTGAATCGGTCCAGTAGGGAACCTTTACACCGAATGTAGCTTTGAGTTTCGACTTGTCGAGCACAGAGAAGTGCGGACGCTTTACCGGACTCGGGAACTCCTCGCTGTAGCAAGGCTGGATGTCGCAAGTGTTGCCAGAAAGTTCGCATATAACCTTCGCAAAGTCGAACCATGAGCATACGCCTTCGTTAGAGAAGTGGTAGATGCCGGTCTTGTCAAGTTGTTCTGTTTCGATTATATGTGAGATAACGTCAGCAAGATCGCCCGCAAATGTCGGAGTGCCTACCTGGTCGAATACGACCTTGAGTGAGTCTTTTGTAGAGGTGAGCATCTGCATCGTCTTTACAAAGTTCTTGCCCCACTGCGAATAGAGCCATGCTGTACGTATGATGATATGGTTGCATCCTGTGGCCTCTATCGACTTCTCGCCTGCGAGCTTTGTCTTGCCATAAACGCCGAGCGGATTTGTCTCCCAATCCTCACGGCACGGCACATTACGGTCGCCTTGGAATACATAGTCGGTGCTCACGTGTATAAGCGTGCCGTCTACTTCCTTCATGGCTGTAGCAAGATTGCCCGCAGCTGTATTGTTAAGCAGATTGGCAAAGTCGTAGTCGGTTTCTGCTTTGTCTACGTTGGTGTAGGCTGCGCAGTTGACAATAACATTCACGTTGCGCTCCTTTACCATCGCACGTACGGCGTCAATATTGGTGATGTCGAGCTGTTCGTAGCCCTCAGCTACATCAGTAAATATATAATGGTGTTTGCTACCAAGTGCCACGCGCTGCATTTCGTGTCCGAGCTGACCGTTGGCACCAGTTACTAATATGTTCATAGTTATAGATATTTAAAAAGTAAACGGAGAATCGAAGTCTTTCAACAGTGCATGCTTAGTGTCTTTCTCGCTCAAGATAGCCTTGTCGGTAGGTATGCGCCAGTCGATGCCTAACGATTCGTCGAGAATAGATATTCCACCATCGGCTTCCGGATGGTAGAAGTTGTCGCATTTATACTGGAATACGGCTGTTTCGCTCAACACTGCAAAACCGTGAGCGAAGCCTTTCGGGATAAAGAACTGGCGATGGTTGTCCTCTGTCAACTCTACAGCCACATGCTTGCCGTATGTTGGCGAACCTTTTCTTATGTCTACAGCAACATCAAGAACGGCACCTTTCACACATCTTACAAGCTTACTCTGTGTGAATGGCGGGCGCTGGAAATGAAGACCACGCATCACGCCATACGACGACATGCTCTCATTGTCCTGACAAAACTCTATGTGGCCTACCTTTTCGTCAAACTCTCGCTGTGAAAAACTCTCGAAGAAATATCCTCGAGCATCCTTGAAAATGCGTGGTTCAATAATAACCACTCCTTCAATATCGGTTTTAATTACTTCCATATCGGTGTTATTGTTTTTGCAAAGGTACATATTATTTATTTATTACGTGGTATATTATCATAATTTGCTTACTAAAAAAGGTGAAAGCCTATTAATCTGTGGTAAAGATATTAGTTAAATTTCGCTGTTAGAAATATAAATGGTAATTTCGCTTCCACAGATTTATCGTTCCAAATACGAACATTATTTATGAAAAAGATACTATTTACTATATTCTTGGCGTTCTCGGCATTGCACATGTCGGCTTACGACTTCCTCAGACCGGTTAAAGATTCAATTCCTAACGGCTACAACTTCTGGGTGTACACACCTATCGACTACTTCTATTCGCAGGAGCATACTCCGGTGATCATATTCCTCCACGGAGCGAGCCTTTGTGGCAGAAATCTTAATCGTGTGCGTCGCTACGGACCGCTTGACGCTATCGTAAAGGGTCGCGAGATTGAAGCGCTGACTATTGTTCCGCAGAACCCTGGCGGCGCTTGGAACCCTAAGAAGATAATGGATGTGCTCGATTGGGTGAAGCGCAACTATGCTTGTGACACAACCCGTGTGTATGTGCTCGGCATGAGTTTGGGCGGATATGGCACAATGGATGTTTGTGCAACGTATCCCGACCGCATAGCAGCAGGAATGGCATTCTGCGGCGGTTCGTCCCTGAAAGACGTGAGCGGATTGGGCAAGTTGCCGTTCTGGATAATACATGGCACAGCAGACCGTGCGGTGCCTATAAAGCAGTCTAAAGTGGTTGTAGAGAAACTGAAGGAAAGCGGTAATGATACGCGCTTGCTATACGATTGGTGGCAGGGTGCAAACCACGGTGCACCGGCTCGCTTATTCTATCTGCGCAAGACCTACGAGTGGCTTTTCTCACATAGTCTGCTTGATAAAGACCGACCCGTAAACCGCGACATCAGCATTCGATATGAGGACTTGCGAAAAGTATATGACGACGTGAACCGTGGAAACAATACCCCTGAAGTGATTGACGGGCCAAGTGTTATAAAGTCCGAAGGATCAGAATATTAAGCATTACTTTAACAACAAATAAAAGGCTACAGCTTTTCTGCTGTAGCCTTATTCCATTTATATAAGTCATAGTGGTTATGACAAGAAGCCACAACCACTTAAAGCCTATTACATTACGCCGTCTTCGCGAAGCTTGAGCTGCCACTTCCAAGCAGAAGCAAGCACATCAGCAAGGTTAGACTCAGCCTTCCAACCCAACACCTTGTTTGCCTTTGAGCAGTCGCCCCAGATTTTTTCGATATCGCCCTCACGACGCGGACCGTACTTCCAGTTGAGCTTAACGCCAGTAGCCTTCTCGAATGTCTCAACGATTTCGAGGGTAGAGTTACCATTGCCGGTGCCGATATTGAAGTATTCAATCGGTTCGGTCTCCTTGTCGAGCACGCGAGCCATTGCTGCAACGTGAGCCTTTGCGAGGTCTACTACATAAATGTAGTCGCGGATGCAAGTGCCATCAGGAGTATTGTAGTCGTTACCGAAGATGGTAAGCTCCTTGCGTATGCCGATAGCTGTCTGTGTCACGAAAGGAATGAGGTTGTTAGGCACGCCGTTAGGCAACTCGCCGATTTCTGCAGACGGGTGAGCACCAATCGGGTTGAAGTATCTGAGAACTATGCTCTTGATAGAGGCACCGCTGTGGATATAGTCGGCAATAATCTGCTCGTTGATTTCCTTTGTATTGCCATAAGGAGATGTTGCCTTCTGGTGAGGAGCATCCTCTGTAACGGGGAGGTTTTCTGGCTTCGGCTGACCATATACAGTGCAGCTTGAAGAGAATATGATGCCCTTAACGTCATACTTTGGCATAAGCTCGAGCAAGTTTACGAGCGACACGATATTGTTGCGATAGTAGAGCAATGGTTTCTGCACGCTCTCGCCAACCGCCTTAGAAGCAGCAAAGTGGATGATACCCTGAATGTCAGGATACTTTGCAAACACAGCCTCTGTAGCAGCCTTGTCGCGAAGGTCTACCTGCTCGAATGCTGGGCGAACGCCAGTAATCTTCTCGATACCATCAAGAACCTCGATCTTTGAGTTTGAGAGGTCGTCAACAATTACTACCTTGTAACCTGCTTCAATGAGCTCTACTGTTGTATGCGAACCGATAAAGCCCGTACCGCCAGTTACCAAAATTGTTTGTTTCATAATACTAAATAACTATTAATTACAATCTTAATGAAATTAGTTATAAGCGTCTATATTGAACATATATCGCTTTAGTTTACCACAAAATTAATATTATAATTCGTAATGACAAATAAAACGCAGATATTTTTCCACAATTTGTTTGCGTTGTTAATAAAAAGGCGTATATTTGCAGTTGATAGTATGCACAACGTAAAGTGAAACTTACTTCATTTCACCCAACTTGCAATATCTCTACATAAATAATAATCTAAACAAAATCGAAATGGAAAAAGCAACCGAACAAACAACACAGCAGATAGAGCGCTTCTTGAAGAAAATTGCTCAGAAATTTCCTCCGCGCGACGACGCCTCTGTCGTTACGGATATTCATGTGCGTGTCTCTCAGGGCAGCGGCGAGATGTTGGCGTTCGACGACGACGACAACGAGGTGACACGTTGCGTTGTAGAGCAATGGATAAACAATAACGACGAGGACTTCTATACAGGTGTGGAGCAGACGCTTATGGCTACGCTCTCGGCACAGTCTGCATTAGCCGACAGCCTCGGCATTCTTAAGCCTTACAGCTTTGTGCTTGAGAACGAGGACAAGGAGAATATTGCCGAGCTTTATATCGCCGACGACGATACTGTCATTATCGGCAAGGATCTTATGGAAGGACTCGACTCTGACCTTAATGTATTTTTGGAAAAGCTGTTGGGTTAAATGATAGGACGAATACACTCTTTTGAATCGTTTGGCACGGTAGACGGGCCGGGCGTACGCTTCGTGACTTTTATGCAGGGATGTCCGTTGAGATGCCTGTTCTGTCACAACCCGGACACATGGAATCCTAACGGAAAATGCCAGTACGAGTTTACTCCCGAGCAGTTGAGAGACGAAGTGGTTAAGTATCGTTCGTTCATTAAAAGCGGTGGTGTAACGGTTTCTGGAGGAGAGCCGTTGATGCAATCAGAGTTTGTGGCAGAGTTTTTCAGACTTTGTCACGACGAAGGTTTGCATACTGCGCTCGACACAAGTGGGGCTATTATTACGGATAAGGTCTTAGAGGTGTTGGACAATACAGACCTTGTATTGTTGGACATCAAGACAATGGACGCGGAGCTATATCCGACGCTTACCGGCGTAAAGCAGAACAACAATCTTGCTTTCCTTGATATTCTTGAGGAGCGTAAGATAAAGACCTGGGTGCGTCATGTTGTGGTTCCAAACCTGACCGACAACGACGAGTGGCTGCACAAACTTGGCGAGCATGTGTCGCATTACGATTGTGTTGAGAAGATAGAAGTTCTGCCTTATCACACATTAGGTACGTATAAATACGAAAAGCTCGGCGAGAAGTATAAGTTGGAAGGAGTGCCTGCATTGTCAGCACAGAGAGCCAACGAGATACGCAGCATGATGTCGCAATACAAGCCGTGCCAGTAAGGCGAGCTCAGACCTATGGAAAAAGCATTTGTTACAGATACAATACAATCAATTTGCAAAGACATCGGTTTTCCGTTCACAACGAAAGTGAAGACGGAGAAATGGAAAGCCGATGTCTTGGTAGATTGCGGACCATACAAGATAGCCTTCAATGTGTGCAATTTGCCGCGCAATGTGGAGGAGGTATATCTTGCCATGCGTCAGGAACGCGTGTGCGGATGCTGGATGCTAATGCCTTCGTTCAGGAAAATAGTATTAAGCAAGCTGCCTTGCTTTTATATTCAGGACATTCGTGGCGAAACAAGTGTCCTTCTTCATAAGATTAGGGAAGAAGAATATTCGCTTCCGATTGAAGATTTCATTCGTTCTATGATTTTAGGCAACATACGTTATGCCGAAACAATGAAGGTGAAGTATGTTGAGGTGTGTTTCTATCAGAAGATTTGCTGGAAGTGTCACGAAAAGAATCACATATATCTTATTAATAAGTTGATTTCGGCAGAAGGAATAGAGATAGAAAGTGGTATTGATTGCTTTTATGCTGAGATAGTTGATGGCGTAAAGCAATACATCGACGCTCATCCTGAATTGAATTTGAAGGTCGGCGATATAAAACCACGCTACAGCAAGTATCATCATGGAGCCAGCATGTCCTTCGGTTGCGCATACTGCGACAGTCTTTTCGGGCACACCTACGTACAAGATGCCTATGACAACCTTGTCTTTTGTGTGAAGACGCTGCCAAAAGCGCGCATAATAATCAATAAAGACTTTGTTGTACCAGCAAAGCGTTGGTATAAAAGAGACTAAACGCGTCGACTGATACGAACATTCGTACCAATCGACGCGGATTACTTATGTTATGTTTTATTGTTATGAAAAACAGCATAACTATTTATGAAAGCAGGTCGTGTACGTATTCTACCAAACCTGCGTACCTGATAATCAATGTCAAGCAAATGGCGTAGAAGCCAGCCAACGCATCGTCGAGCATGCAGCCCCAACCTCCGTGTATATGGCGGTCTACCCAACGGCAGCCAAGCGGTTTCGTAATGTCGATTATACGGAACAAGACAAAGCCTATCGTTGCGAGAGAAACGGCTACGTACGACGGACCGTCAACGAACAAGGCCGCAAGCGTAGCCACCCATGTTCCGAAATATTCGTCGATGATTACGGTTCGAGGGTCCTCGCCCCAGTAGCGCTCCATGACGTTGTCTGTCCAAACGCCCACAAATAGCGTACCTACCACAAGCAGAACTGTGGCTATAGCGAGCCAAAGTGGAGAGAGCGTGAAGTAGATGGCTATCCAGATGAGTAGCGCAACGAAACCGCCAAGTGTACCCGGTCCCCAAGGCCAAAAACCGACACCTAAACCGGTAGATATTATGACGTGCAACCAAGGCGCCTCGCCAAGTTGGTGATTGTTGTTATTGCTCATAATCGTTTTCTTCTAATTGTTCTATCTGTTACAGCTTATTCAGCCGCACTCTCCTTGAACTCCACTTTCAGTTTGTCGTCTCCATCAACGTCAATCGCAATGGTTTTGCTTGTTCTCTTCTCGTCGGAGAGCAGCAACTCGCAAAGCACATCCTCGATGTATGTCTGTATGGCACGCTTCAGAGGACGCGCTCCATACTGCGGACTGTAGCCCTTGTTTGCAAGCAGAGTCTTTGCTTCGTCGCTGATTTCAACGGCATAGCCCATATCGTTGATGCGCTTGAACAGACGCGACAACTCGATATCCACAATCTTGCGTATCGCTGTATTGTCGAGCTGGTCGAACGTGATAATCTCGTCGAGGCGGTTGAGGAACTCGGGCGCGAACTGGTGTGCCAGACTTTTCTGTATCACAGATCGTGCATATTCCTTAGCCTTTTCACTCGAGTTGTCGAGCAACGCGGCATTGAAACCTATGCCGTTGCCGAAATCGACAAGCTGGCGTGTGCCGGTGTTCGAGGTCATGATGATGATCGTATTACGGAAGTCGACCATTCTGCCGTTACCGTCAGTCATGCGACCCTCGTCGAGCACTTGCAGTAAGAGGTTGAACACATCGCCATGCGCCTTCTCCACCTCATCAAGAAGAACGATAGAGTAGGGATGGCGGCGTACTTTCTCTGTGAGCTGTCCACCTTCGCCGTAGCCTACATATCCCGGAGGCGCACCTACGAGACGCGAGGTATTGAACTTCTCCGAGTATTCGCTCATGTCAATACGAATAAGAGCGTCCTTCGTGCCGAACATCAGCTCTGCCAAGGTCTGTGCAAGATAGGTCTTACCCACACCGGTTGAGCCGAGGAACATGAATACGCCGATCGGACGGTTAGGGTCTTTAAGTCCGAGGCGATTGCGCTGTATGCTGTGCACAATCTTGCCGATGGCGTCGTCCTGAGCCACCACAACCGACTTGAGTCTGTCGCCAAGGTTCTTCAGCACGCAACTCTCTGATTCGGAAATGCGTTGTACGGGTATGCCCGACATGATAGAAACCACGTTAGCAACGTCTGCCTCTGTGACTGTCTCACGACGTCCGTCGTCAGAAGCCACCCACTCGTCGTTCAAAACCTTAAGTTCGCTCTCAAGCTGTGTCTCGCGGTCGCGGTAAGTAGCTGCCACTTCAAAGTTCTGGTCGTCTGCTGCCGCTATCTTCAACTGATGGATGTTTGCCAATTCCTTCTCCTTCTCAATTATTGAAGGTGGAATTACTGCATGTTGCAGATGAACCTTCGAGCCAACTTCGTCCATTGCGTCAATAGCCTTGTCGGGGAACGCACGCTCTGAGACGTATCTGCCAGTCAGTTTCACGCAAGCCTCCAACGCCTCGTCGGTATAGCGCACATGATGATAGTCCTCATAGCGCTCCTTTATGTTCATCAGAATGTCGAGTGTCTCTGCTTCGGTTGACGGCTCTATCATTACGCGCTGGAAACGACGCTCAAGAGCACCATCCTTCTCGATAGAGTTGCGATACTCGTCGAGCGTTGTGGCACCGATACATTGTACCAAACCGCGAGCCAACGCCGGCTTCATGATATTAGCAGCATCCATTGAACCAGGCGTGCTGCCTGCACCTATAATAGTATGTATTTCGTCGATGAAGACAATGATGTCAGGATTCTGTTCCAACTCGTGCAGCAATGCCTGGATACGCTCCTCGAACTGTCCGCGATACTTCGTTCCGGCTACGATAGATGTCATATCGAGACGGAAGATGCGCTTGTTGAATAGCAGCGGAGAGGTGCGTCTGCGAGCGATAAGCTGGGCAAGTCCTTCGGCTATGGCACTCTTGCCAACGCCAGGTTCGCCGATAAGTATAGGGTTGTTCTTCTTTCGACGGCACAGTATCTCGGTGACACGCTGTATCTCCTTGTCGCGTCCGATTACGAGGTCGAGCTTACCCTGGGCTGCAGCAAGTGTGAGGTCGGTAGAGAACTTGTCAAGCACTGGTGTCTTGTCTGTTCCGCCGCCAATTGGTTTGTTCGTTGTGTCAGAAGTAGCGCTCTGATTCTTGTTGTTATGTGAAGAGAAATTGTCATGCGACACCAGATTATCGTCATCGTCAGACAATCCTACGCCGTTCTTGACATTTGAGTTTGTTTGCATAAGAAAATTCATAGCTTTCTCGTATGTTAAACCATTCTCAAGAAGTACGCTTTTGGCACCACTTGCCATTTTGTCATGCAGTATGGCAAGTATGATATGCTCAACGTCCACTTCCTTAGAATGCTGAAGTCGGGCTTCAAGTATTGATAATTTGAGAATGTTGTTAGCATGCTCGTCGAGCGAGATGTTTCCGTTGTCAGACGAAGCTGCGGCAGAGTTGTCCTCTTGAATATTCTTCTCAAGCTGCAACTTTACCTTGTCGACATCTATATTGGCGCCCGTAAGCAGGGCTTTCAGCGGACTTTGCTTGTCTCTCAACATTCCAAGCACAATATGTTCGGGACGTATAGCACCTGAAGACAGCCTTAAAGCCTCTTCTCTGCTGAAAGATAGGTTTTCTGATACTCTTTGTGAAAACGAATTTGTCATTTAATATATTATCCTTGAATTATGTTCGTAAATATTTAACTTCTGCCTATGCACATGTAGGCATTATAGTACATGCAAAATACATGCCACTAATTGTCAGCCAATCGTTTTAACTCTCTTTCTATATAGTTTAACTTGTCTTGATTGTTGTATCGGCGATAGTATGCCAGCGCTTCGATGAAGTATTCCTGAGCATTTTCGATGTCGTGCATGTGCTTGTAACACATACCGATACGCAACAGCGAATCGCCTTTTTCATTGTTATAGCATAGCAATGTATGCTTCTCGAACAGCGGCACAGCGTCTATGTACTTCTTCAGACGAAAATAACTTTCTGCCACACAATAGTAATATACTGCCAATTCGTGTGGGGCAAACACATTCAGTTTGGTCAATATCGGCTCTAAAGTCGCTACCGCCCGCTCATATTCGCCGTCGTAATAGCAACAAACGCCCATATAAGCCTGAAAACGTGGGTTCAACTTGTACTTGCTGTCAAGTTTTGAGAACCATATCAGCGCTTCATGGAACTTGCCGCTTTGAAAGTAATCGACAGCCCTCGACAGCTTTTCGGCATCTGTCTGCTCGGTTGCCGATTCGTATATATGTATATATGCACGGCTATGTGCATTAACAGTAGATGAAAGAGAGAGGAAACATACCAATAAAGCCAATCTGGTTCTTTTTGATATATTCATATATTGCGGCTTATTCTGTATAGAAATCGATCAGTTCGTTGAGCGCTTTCTGGCAAGCCGGACAGAAGTCGGGGTGGGCATTGCTGCGCATACGGCAGTCGAACGATGGACGATAGACACCTTTCAGACTGTAGCCTGCACCTTCATATACACCTAACGGATGCTGCAGCTTTGCATTCTTCTTGTTCTTCTTGTTTTTCTTGCCGTAGAAGTCAACCGGTGTTGGTATCGGTGTTGTCGGAGCAATGAGTTTCTCCCATTTATCGTGGAAATCAACGAGTGTTGTTATGTTCTTCTCCCAAGGCTCTACATCATGTGGATACATCGGCAACGCCTCCTGCTCGTAGGCATATTCGTCAGCCAATCCTGCGAAACTATGACCGAATTCATGCACAACGACCTGCTTGTAAAGCGGATGGTGTGTCATACTAAGATTGTACGAGTTCAATATGCCGCCACCGCCGTATTCGGAAGTGTTCACCAATACGATTATATGTTCGTACGGAGTGCCGGCAAGTGCGTCGTGCAGGTTCTTCAGATTGAGCGTTGTGAGGTATCTATTTGAATAGAACGTATCGAAATGGCTACCCAAAACTGTATTCTTCCATACACCTTTTGAAGGAACACTTGTACCGGAGTCTTCAGATGTTGACTCCACAGCAATTATGTTAAAGCGGTTGCGCTTCGACTTGAATGGTTCATGCTCGAAAAGTGCCTCTGTTGCGATACGGGCATCCTCCAAGAATGTAGACATTTCGTCTTTGCTGTAGCCTTCTGCGACGTATGCAATATGAATACACTTCGTTGTGTCTTCTGCCGCTTGCAATGTGATGTATGGCGTAACGTAATTGAATCCGATGTGTCTGATCAATATATCGCTCGGATTGACGACATGAGTCATCGTTGTAACAATTTTCTGACGGTTATCACGCAAATCGACAGTTATGTCTACAACATCCTTTGGCATAGGTACAAGGAACACGTTTTCGAACGACTTGTTCGTAGTTTTTGCCTCGTCGTATGTCAGCCATTCTTGAAACAATGTTGAGAACGAGTTCGTGTATATAACCTGCTTCGTGTTATGGTCGCGCACCGTAATCTGACCATTTCCTTGAACCGGCAGTATGTCAAGATTGTTTCTCTTGCCATACCAATGAGGCATAAGGTTACACTTGTCCAAGGAAATCTGCTGCGACTGCGCGTCACCTGAGAAGATGTAGTCTACACGCAATGTGCTGTCGCAGAAAAACTTGTCAAATTCAATGTCTTTACTTTGAGCTTTGCTTGGCATGATTGCAAACAGGCAAAGCAGTAGTATCAATTGTCTTAACATTGTCTTCATATTCATTTTATGTTAATCTATATCTGTTTTTATACTTCGAATTGTTTAATCAACTTCTTTACATAATCTCTTGACCAATCACTTTCGTGAAAGCGCTGATCGTTATATTTCAAGAGGTCTATATCCATAGAAATTTTGCCTTCTTTACGCAGAAACTCGGTGTTACCACATTGCGTTTCCATTTGCTTGGTCTTTGCAACGATTTGCTCTGGCTCATCTTCTGTAAAGCCACAAGCAAGAAAATTGAGATACTTCTCGTCGTTCATTACGTTTCCAACTGGCTCTGTAAGCAGTTCTTCAGAAAACTGCACTTTGTGAAATGCCTCGGATATTATTCCTTTTACGAGTTTGGCGTTTGACTCGCGGTTGAAATTAGTGCCTATTGACAGTATAATTCTATGCATATTAGAAGCGTCTTCTGAATTCGGCACATACAATAGCTGTTGCTATTGCTACATTCAAGCTGTCGGCCGTTGCACGACCTTCCGGATAATTAGGTATTCGTAAAGCTCTGTTTACGAGATTGCGAATGGCAGGGGATATGCCTTTCCCCTCATTACCCATCACAATCAAGCCTATCTCTGTAAGTCCTTGATTGTAGATATTGTCGCCTTCAAGAAGTGTACCGTAGATAGGGAAGTCTTTGGGCAGCGAATCAAACAGTACAGAAAGATTCATGTATGTTACATTCACACGAGCGATGCTTCCCATAGTTGCCTGTACAACCTTCGGGTTGTAGGCATCAGCTGTATCTGCGCTACAGATTACGTTCTCGATGCCAAACCAATCGGCTATACGAATTATTGTGCCAAGGTTGCCAGGATCCTGTACGCCGTCAAGCACAATGGTAAGTTTGCTTGTAAGCAGGTTGGTATCAACATGAGAATCGAGCGTCTTGAATACGGCAAGTACCTGCTGCGGATGGCACAGAAAACTTGCTTTGGTAAGCTCTTCTTCCGTTACTTCTATAATTTCGCAATTTGCGACAGAAGCTATTGCGCGTCCTTCACCTTTCAACCATTCTGCTGTACCTACGAGCAACATCAAATTGCTTTTATAACGCGAAAATATATCGCCAACAACTTTTGGACCTTCGGCTACAAAGACGCCTTCAGCATCACGAAACTTCTTGGTTTTGAGTGAGTGTAAATATTTAATTTTGTTTTTGCTTATCATCTTGTTAAATAAAACTATCAAAATACGTTATGAATTCTCTCTTCGAGTAAAAGACAATGCAAAGGTAGCAATATTTATCGTTTTTTTTGTATCTTTGCATGGTTTTTCAAACATAATGAATATTAATTTAGTACTATTAGTAAAGATGTTGTCTAAGGTCAAAATAAAGTCTGCTTCAATAACGTTAGGGATGATAGCTATATTAGCCTTTATCTCTTCTTGTTCCTCAACGAAGTTCATTGCCGATGACGATTGTCTTTTGAAAAGTTGTACGATAAGCAGCAATGAAAAGTCTTTTAATGCGAAATCGCTCGAGCCTTATTATGCGCAGCGTCCAAACTCTAAGTGGTTCTCTTTAATAAAGCTTCCTTTGGGCATATATAGCTTGTCTGGCAGAGACAGCACAAAATGGATAAATCGCACACTGAGAAGAATAGGGGAGAGCCCGGTTGTTTTCGATTCGTTAAAGACGAAAAAGTCATGCGACAACATGGTATCGGCAATGAAGTCAATGGGATATCTGCAAGCTGACGCTTCTTATAATGTAGCTAAAAAGAACAAGAAGGCAACTGTTCGATATACCATAAATCCAAACGTTTTGTATTACGTTGATTCAGTTAAATATGTAATTGAGGACGAAACACTCTTGCCGTTACTTGAGGAGAAAGCCTTCAAAGGAAAACTGTTAAAGAGAGGTATTCCTTTTTCAACATCAACTCTTGATGCTGAGCGCAAACGTATTGCACAGATTCTTCTGAATAATGGTTATTACAAGTTCAATAAGGATTTTATTCATTACGTAGTTGACACTATTGGCAAGAGCAATAGGGTAGACGTTGAGCTCCATCTTATAAAGTATAGAAGCTCAAATAATAGCCCTGAGACGCCGCACAAGAAATATATCATTAACAATATTTATTTCCGTTCTGGTGATGGCAAGAAACTGCCATTACGCAAGCGTGTTCTCTATAACAATACAGTAATTGCACCTGATGCTTTATTCTGCTCAGAGGATGTCCAAAATACTTACAACAACTTTGCACGTCTGCAGGCTGTTCGTTATACAAACATTCATTTTGAGGAACTGCCCGATACAAATCTTTTGGATTGTAACGTGCAGATAAGCACGCGAAAGCCTAATTCCATATCTTTCCAACCTGAAGGTACAAATACAGCTGGTGATTTTGGTGCTGCTGCTTCGTTGACTTATACAAACAATAATTTGTTCCGTGGAAGTGAGACATTCAGTGTCCAGTTGCGTGGTGCATACGAGGCAATCAAGGGACTTGAGGGTTATCAGAACGAGAATTATGTGGAATATAATATCGAAACAAAGCTGGCTTTTCCGCGTATTATTGCTCCTTTCCTGTCCGAAAGATTTCGTAAGAAGAATCGTATGAAGTCGGAATTGCTCTTTAGTTACAACATGCAGAATCGACCGGAGTTCCATCGTCGAGTGCTTACTGCTGCATGGCGCTATCATTGGAGCATGGGCAGAAAGAAATCATCATACAGATTTGATTTCTTGGACATAAACTATGTACACATGCCTTGGATTTCAGCAACATTTAAGAAAGAATATCTTGATGATGCTTCAAATAGAAATGCCATCCTTAGATATAATTACGAGGATATCTTTATCCTGCGAACTGGATTGAATTATTCATTCAGCGATTCTAAAAACGCTCTGCGTTCTAACGTAGAAATAGGTGGAAACTTGCTATACGGCATCTCAAATCTGTTTAAGGCTAGACGCAACGCCCAAAATCAGTACACGCTCTTTAAAATTGCTTATGCACAATATGTTAAGGGCGATATTGATTATACACGTCTCGTGAAAATAGATACAAAGAATACACTCGCATTGCACTTCGGACTTGGTGTTGCTTATCCTTATGGAAATAGTAAAATTCTTCCATTTGAAAAGCGTTATTTCTCAGGTGGCGCAAACTCTGTTAGAGGTTGGAACGTCCGTGCACTTGGTCCTGGTAAATTCAAGGGAAAGGATGGCCGTATCGACTTCATAAACCAAACTGGCGATATGAAGCTTGATATGAATATGGAGTTGCGTACGTTCTTGTTTTGGAAATTCAATTGCGCATTCTTTGTCGATGCAGGAAATATATGGACTTTGAAAAACTATAAAGACCAACCTGGAGGACAATTCAAGTTCAACGAATTCTACAAACAGATAGCTGTAGGATATGGTTTAGGGTTACGCTTGAATCTGGATTACTTTATCATGCGAGTGGATTTCGGCATGAAGGCTGTTGATCCTGCATACGATACAAACAAGCAACATTTCCCAATAACAAATCCACGTTTAAAGGACATGACTTTGCACTTCGCCGTAGGAATGCCATTCTAAACAATACGTCAACAAGAAGTCGATAATAAACATACATCAAGATGTCGACAATTTATCGATATCTTGATGTGTTATCAGTAGAGAAGTGAATTGATAATATTAATGATTTTATAAAAATAAAACGCATATTTATCATAATGTCCGTTATGTGATTTATTTTACTTTCCTTTGCATTGTCAAAACAAAAAAAATAGTACATTTCGAAAAATATATATATTAATATGGGTAAAATCGTATTTCATTCTTTGACTGAAGAAGATTTTGAGTTACTCACAAATCTTGCAGTCTATTTGCTTAGTCTTAAGTATAAAGAAATTGGTATCTTTTCAGTTCCTGTCTGTCCGGTTGCTTTTTCTCCTGCCGATATGGAACTTTTACGTAAGTTGAAACATTCACATGTCCTTTTATATGATAAAAAGTCACATTTCTCGAACTCGCACTCACGGCACTTTTAAAGTGTCGTTGAGTGGCTTGACTAAAGCGCATTTGCAGGCGCTTATTTCTGTTCTCGGACATCTCGCCCCTTTGGATGTCGAAGTACATTCTTATAATGGTATTGACTTGCCTTTTCAGCATCTCGAAACATTCTGCCCTCTTGCTGATGTTAACAAGATGTGTGTAAGTACCCAAAACAAAGTACTTCGGGACATTTCTCGGTGTTTTACTGAAGAAAGTGACATGCCCGAACGTGAACAACTTTTTTCGTTTCTAACTTTTAATAAAATTTCTAAGTATGCAAAACAAAACATTTAAACAGCTTCTCATTGCTATTCTCGTTGCTATTTGTTCGGCTATTGTAGTGTTTTTTTCTTCCTGCGCTGCTGCTCGCTACGATAGTAGTAGCTACGGTCGTACAAGTATCTATACTATAGATACTACTTACATTCTTCACGATGGTTCTGTTTCTATAAAAATTAAATAACTATGTGTTTAAGCCCTATCACCATTCAGAGTAATGCTAGGTATTATGTACCTTCTTTATCTCCTGCTCAAAATGTTGTCCCTTGTGGTCGTTGTGCGTCTTGTAGAGATGCACGCAAAAGCACATGGGAAGACCGTTTGTGTCTTGAGGTTGCTGAATGGTATAAGAATGGTGGTATTGGCTTAATGCTCACTTTTACTTATAATAATGCTTGTCTTCCTCATTTTGAACGTGATGGCATTTCTGTGCCCTGCTTCTCATCGTCTGACATTTTAGCATTTTTGGATAGAGTTAAAACTCGTTCTCGTCGTATGTTTGGTAATGATTTTTTTCGCCATTTCGTTTGTTCCGAATATGGTAAAAATACTCAACGCCCCCATTATCATTCTATTTTTCTTATACGTGACGGTTCACAATACAAGAAATTTGTTGAAATGTGTCGTGAATGTTGGTGTTGGCTTTATGAACGTGATAAGAATGGACATTTTAAGCCGTCTTGTCCTCTTGGTTACATGTTCCCTAAGCTCGGCAAGTTTGGTGTATATGTAGACGATAAAGGTCGTAATAGAGACCCTCGTTTTCGTTCTCAAAAGGCTGGTGCCAAGTATGTTTGTAAGTACATTTGCAAAGATTTGGCTTACATGAAAAACGATGATGTTATTTATCTTTATGAGAATTATCCCGAATTTCGTAATTGCTGCCCAAAGTCTTATAAGTCTAATAATATCGGTTTTGCTCCTGTAGCTCGTATTGTTGCCAGTGGTTCACAAAAGGACATTGAAAACCTCATTTCTAAAGGTGTTTGGAGTCCTTTACAGCAAAAGTATGTGAAGCTTTGGGACTCTGCTATAAGTCGTTTAATGTACGATAATATTCACTTTGGTCTTTTTTCTATTAAGACACGTAAAAAGGTATATGAACGTGTTTTATCTTGTTTTGGTTCTAAGTGGTTGTGGTACAATTTTAAGCAGCGTGTTGAACGTGTTACGCAAAAAATATATGAACGTATGCTACTTGTTTCTCATAGCAAACTAAAGTTTAAATCGGATTTTACTCCCGATAAGTTCGGTTTATCTCCTTTGTTTATTCGTTCGGATTTTAGAAAGCAGGCTCTTTGGCATTGTCTTCTTAAACAGTTTTCTCCTACTCAACTTAAAATGTTTTTTTATAAGTTTGGTGATAGTTTTGAGAATTTTTGGAATGTTGATACTTGGGAAAATGTGTATTATTTAAGGCATGATAATATTGCCCTTTCTGATATACTTTTAGACTCCTCTATGTTCCCCGATATACCTATTATATCCGATGTATTGACTTTTGAAGACCTCAATTATTATAAGGACTTTGAAGATAATTATTGTAAACTCTCTCGAGCTCTTGAAGAATATAATTTGTACCATTATACTAAACGTGGTGAAGCTATAGAGAATGCTAAACACATTCAAGGTGCTTTCGGTTTTGATGAAA
>ERZ1034871.639-NODE-639-length-19720-cov-7.474193_pt1 | contig 19720 bp, 19 predicted proteins | sample MGYA00520631_ERZ1034871 | MGnify/ENA primary metagenome ERZ1034871 (study PRJEB33766, sample SAMN09781721) | gut metagenome | biome: gut microbiome | host: Homo sapiens | place: Madagascar | study: EMG produced TPA metagenomics assembly of the PRJNA485056 data set...
TAGAACACCAGCCTTCCAAGCTGGATACGTGGGTTCGATTCCCATCACCCGCTCTATTTTTTTTCTTAAGGAAACCTTTAAAATCAGGGGTTTCCTTATTTTTTTGATCTGCTTGTACGGAGGAAGCATTACATATGAAAAAGGTTCGTCTTTTTATGTAAAAGACGAACCTTTTCTTATCCAATCTAGCATATTTTGATTCAAAAAGCAAGAGATGTAACAACCTTTTATAATTTGTAATTGCATTGTGTTTCAACAAAAAAATAAGGAACAATGCGGAAACGAGGAACTATGAACAATGATTTAAAGACAGAAGAAATGTGTGAAAATTGGTTGATACAGCAAAAAGCAAAAATTAAAAAGAGTACGTACGCAAATTACTGTTATCTGATCAGAAAGCTCATTGAACCGAAATTAGGGGTAATTGATGTCATGAAATTGAACAAGGCATACCTCGAACAATTGGTTTTGGATTTGCAGGAAAGAGAATATGTGGATAGTACCATTTATTCTGCGCTACGTGTTTTGAAAACGATTCTAAGAAAAAATGCAGTGCAAAACGAAAATTATGAGGAAATGATACATCACTGTTATCTTACCGTTCACCGTTTGGAATCTAAAGTACTGTTTGAGGACGAAAGTGCATGTATCAAAGAATATTTATTACAGAAAAATGACACATATGCACTTGGGATTCTGTTGTGCCGAAGCACAGGTATCAGAATTGGTGAATTGTGTGGATTGAAATGGGAAGATATTCATCTGGACACGGGAATATTTGAGATAAAAAGGACTGTATCGCGGATTCAAAATGATAATTACAGGGAAGGACTTCCAAAAACAATGCTATATATCAGAACTCCAAAATCGTTTTCATCGATAAGAACGATACCGATTCCTGATTTTTTGGAAAACTGTTTGAAAGAAAAAAGAAAACCGGAGGATTGCTATTTTCTGACAGGAACCACACGTTGTACGGAACCCCGGAATGTGCAAAAACATTTTAAAACCATTTTAAAGCACTGTAATCTTTCTGATTATAATTTTCATTCGCTGCGTCATGGGTTTGCGTCTTCGTGTCTTGAGAGTGGGGTTGAGTGTAAAACAGTTTCCTCTATTTTAGGGCATTCTTCCACACAGATTACCATGGATTTATATGTTCATGCGACATTAAAACAGAAAGCTAAGTGTGTAAATATGTTTTAAGAAAAAAGGTTCGTCTTTTACATAATAAGACGAACGTACCGAGCAGTTAATAAAATTATAACCATTATTTTGGAAAATAGGACAAGGGGTTTGATTTTGTTGCTGTATCACAATCAAAGATAAAGGAGATACAAAGTTATGAGGAAAAGACGAATGAAGTGGAATGTGTTGGCTCTCTGCATGGCAGCTATTTTAATAGTGACAATGCTGCCGACACAGGTACTGACAAAGGCAGAGACGATAAATGGTAAGGTTGAAATCAAACCGATATCATATGATATTGGAGAGAATGCTTTTAACTATCAGATTACTACGAGTGAAGAAAATGCGTATATTGCTTATTATGTGTATAATGGGAAAGAATATAATTATACAATGGATGAATTGTTTAATCTTGCAAAGGAGACAACTGAGCAAAAAAATCGATAGGTAGAAGTGAAAGTTTCCGGAAATACACTTGATCTATTATATGTAGCATTAATCAGCACAGAGGGAGACTTGCTTTGCAGTACAAGAGAAAATACGGCATTTAATCACATATTATTTGCGGATGATGCTGAGAATATTGAATATGTAAATGGAACATTGGATGATGTGTCTGCTGAAGTGAAAAATGGAAAGATTATCGTAAAAGATTCAAGTAATCAATCTGGTAGTGGAGGAATATGTTATACATTTACGCGTGGCATGAATGGTGATGAATTTGCTAGTTTAGTAAACTGTGATTTCACGGATGGAGAAGCACAGGCTGATATATCAGATTGTATTAGTGAGTCAGGAGAATATTTATTTAAGTATTGTATTGTTAAAAATGGTGTTGTTACCACAAAAGTAAATACAGTGATATATAATTATACAAAACCTACAGCAAAATTGGATTCAGTAAATATTTCTACAGTGAAATGGGAAAAAGGTATTTTGACGATTCCGGGAGCAGATAAAAATTCTCAATTGATGGGAAAACGCATTGCAGCAACAATATATAGAAGTAATGATAAGGAACAATGGTCACGAGGAATATGTTACAGCGATCTGCTTGGTAATTGGGATAGAGAATTCAATTTTAATGATGAAATAAAAGACTATAAATATTATAAAGTTGGAATTGTTGTGAAAAGCGACGATATCGATAACTATTTAAGTAGTGACGAAGTATTTACGGATATTTATGACACTACATCGTCCAGTGAAGAGGTTAACAATACATTAAAAGATGTATTAGTTCAGGCAGGCGTTGATTCAGTAGATAAAGCAGATGCAGATACTTTAAATAAAATCTATAATGAAGCAGACGAGACAAAAAAAGCAGAGATTGCCAAATCATTAAGAGATGGATTGAAAGAAACTGATACAGCAACTCTTAGAACAGCAATGCAGACAAACAGTGATACGCGTGCAATGGTAGAAGCAATTGAGAAAATGTCTGGAATTACGGTTGCAAATGATGTTTCTGAGGATGTAAAAGCTTATATTGATACAGCAAATATTAAAGTTTTGGGTGCAGCATTGAATGCAGATGACGGGGTATCAAATGTCGGATTAAAGATTACCAAAGAAGCGGATGTTGCCACATTGGACAGCAAATACAAAAATGCAATTCCACTCGGAATTACACTGACAAATGTAAGTACAGCAGCTTCTGGACTTGCAGTTCCGGTTACAATTACAATCCCTGTTCCAAGGGGAATCGATATCCGTAAACTTGTTATTTTACATATGAATGCTGACGGTACAGTCAATGAGAATTTTTCGAATGGAAATGGATATTCAGCTGATCTTAATAGCCGTACCATTACTTTCACAGTAACTCATTTTAGTACATTCATTTTTGCGGAAGCAGACGATACAAGCACGACACCGGAAAATCCGACAACGCCAGCAAATCCGACAACACCGGAAAATCCGACAACGCTAGCAAATCCGACGACACCTGGAAGCTCTGTGACAAATCCGACAACAACAGCAGAACCAGCACAGAGTCAGGCAACAGAGACGGACAATGCAGCTTCTGCAACAGCAGAGACCGTGACATCTTCTCCAAAAACAGGGGATAACGGCAGTATGGCAGTATTATGGGTATTATTTGCCGGCTGCGCGATTACAGCATTCTGTTATGCGAAAAAAAGAGTAAGAAGATAATTATCAAATTTAAGTGATTGAAAAGCCTTTGTGGAAAGAATTTTCTGCAAAGGCTTTTTAAATTTACTTGAAGAAAAGCGGTGGCTTTTATATAATCAAAGGGTATGCTTGATGGATTGACAAACCGTAATCAGAAAGACACGGCGTAAAAACGAAAGAATCCGCCAAAAGAGCAGAAACAGAAAGAGGACATACGAATGATACAGTTTACCGGATATGATTTATTGTGGCTATTTTTTATATATTCTTTTGCGGGCTGGGTGTTAGAGACAGCCGCGGCAACATTTATGCACCGGAAATTTTCCAACCGTGGGCTGGTAAATGGCCCGTTATGTATCCTGTACGGTGTGGGAGCTGTTGCAATGTCTGTGGGCTTGCAGGAACTGACCGGGCTATGGCTCTTTTTATTTGCATCCCTGTATGCAGCAGTTACAGAGTTCGTCGCTGGAAAGTTAATTGAGAGGTTTTATCATAAACGTTGGTGGGATTATAGTAAGAGTAAATGGAACTTAGACGGTTACATCTGTCTCCCGGTTTCCCTGATAAAAGGTGCATTGGGTTATGTTGTGGTGAAGTATGCCAACCGGTGGGTATTCCGATTGCTTGCAATACTGCCACAGCTTTTGGTACATATTGTTCTGCTGGTGCTGATCGGTGTGCTTGTGGTGGATGTACTCGCCTCCTATCTGCTTGTGACAGGAAAGAGCAGACACCCGGAGAAGTGGCTGGAAGCAAATAACAAAATCGATCGTTTCCGCATCAGGCTTGGCAATAAGATTGCAGGATCGATTGAAAAACGAATGACAAAAGCCTACCCGAAGGCAAGCTTTGTGGAAAAGGTCACAAAGGATAAAACCGTTTTTGCAAAGGGCTGTGATTTTTATAAAATCGTGATGTTATTTTTTGTGGGAGCATTCCTGGGAGATATCACGGAGACGATTTTCTGCCGCATCACAGCAGGGGTATGGATGAGCCGCAGCAGTGTGGTGTGGGGACCATTCAGTATCGTGTGGGGACTTGCGATTGCAATGGTGACGGCAATGTTATATAAATATAAGGACAGAAGTGATGGATTTCTGTTCTGGACAGGCACTTTTTTAGGCGGTGCTTACGAGTATCTGTGCAGTGTGTTCACGGAGCTGGTATTTGGAAAAGTATTCTGGGATTACAGCTGGATGCCGTTTAACCTCGGCGGAAGGATTAACCTGTTGTACTGCTTTTTCTGGGGAATCGCAGCCGTTGTGTGGTTTAAGATTCTGTATCCGAAAATTTCAGGATTGATAGAAAAAATTCCTGTTGTGATCGGTAAGACAGTGACATGGATGCTGATCGTATTTATGTACTGCAATGTTGTGGTGTCCTGCATGGCGTTAATACGCTATGATGAGAGAGGCAGACAGGTGGAAGCAACGCAGAGCTGGCAGGTGTACATGGATGAGCATTATGATGACGCGAAGATGGCGCACATTTACCCGAACGCCAAGACAAAATAAGAGGGAAAACAATGAAATTAATTAAAACAGAGGATGCGGTCGGTCATGTTTTATGTCATGACATGACGCAGATCATAAAGGGTGTCACGAAAGATGCGAGATTCCGCAAGGGGCATATCGTGACAGAAGAGGATATCCCGGTGTTATTATCGATGGGAAAAGAAAATCTCTATGTGTGGGAGAAAAACGAAAACATGCTTCACGAGGATGAGGCGGCAGAGATCCTGCGTGAGATCTGTCAGGGAGAACATATGCATGCCTCCCAGCCGAAAGAGGGGAAAATCGAGCTTACCTCGGACATTGACGGAATTTTAACAATCAATGTGGAAAAACTCCTGGCAGTCAATTCACTTGGTGAGATGATGATCGCAACGAGACATTCCTACACCCCGGTGAAAAAGGGGGCAAAGCTTGCGGCAACCAGAATTATCCCACTGATCATTGAGAAAGAGAAAATGGAAGCAGCAAAACGGTGTGCGGGCAAAGAGCCGCTTGTCAATGTGCTTCCTTATAAATTAAAGACGGCGGCGCTCATCACGACGGGCGGTGAGGTGGCAAAAGGACTGATCCGGGACACCTTTTCCGATGTGGTCATTGAGAAGCTGAAAGCCTATGGCATTGAGACGGTAGAGCATTGTTATCCGGGGGATGACGAGGCGCTTATCACGGAAAAAATAGCAGAGTACAAAGCAAAAGGTGTGGATATGATCTTATGCACCGGAGGCATGAGCGTTGATCCGGATGATCGCACACCGGGAGCAATTAAGCGTTCGGGAGCGCAGATCGTCACCTACGGTGCGCCGGTGCTGCCGGGAGCTATGTTTCTGCTCGGATATTTTGAGGATGGCACGCCGGTCATGGGACTGCCGGGCTGCGTGATGTACGCAAAGAGCACCATTTTTGACATTATGCTGCCGAGGATCGCAGCCGGGATCCCGGTGAAAGCGGAAGATTTTTATGTGTTGGGACATGGGGGCTTATGCCTTGGATGTGCAGAGTGCAGATTCCCGGACTGTTCTTTTGGAAAGGTTTAAAGAGGTATGGAATGGAATCATTTTGATGAGAATGGCAATGCCGTGATGGTGGATGTATCCGAAAAAGAGATCACAGAGCGCATTGCGGTGGCGAGCGGCAAGATCCGTGTGAATGACGCGGTAATGTCTGCGATCGTCAACCACACGGCAAAAAAAGGTGACGTGCTGACCGTAGCGCGTGTGGCAGGCATTATGGGAACAAAACAGACGTCAAATCTGATCCCGATGTGTCATCCGCTCTGCCTGAATAAATGTACCGTTGATTTTGAGGTAAAGGAAGCGGAAAACATCATAAAGGCACTGTGCACGGTCAAAGTTTCCGGGAAGACCGGAGTGGAGATGGAGGCGCTGATTGGCGTGAATGTGGCGCTCCTGACGATTTATGACATGTGCAAGGCAATGGACCGCGCAATGGAAATTTTTGACGTTCATTTAGAGAAAAAAGACGGTGGAAAATCCGGACTTTTTGAGCGAAGTAAGGAAAGAGAACAATGTTAGATCAATACAGCCGCAATATCGACTATATCCGCATTTCGGTCACAGACCGCTGTAATCTGCGCTGTGTTTATTGTATGCCGCAGACGTATAAGACGTATCTGGGACAGGAAGAACTTCTGACTTATGACGAGATCGTAAAACTTGCGGGAATTTACCGGAGTCTCGGGATCAAAAATGTGAAGCTGACCGGGGGAGAGCCTCTGGTGAGGGAACATGTCGATGAACTTATTTTCAGGCTGAAAGAAGAATGTGGCATGGAAAAAGTGACTTTGACGACGAATGGAATCCTTTTAGGACAACAGTTAGAGGGTATTGTAAAAGCGGGACTAGACGGTGTGAATATCAGTCTGGATACATTAAACCCAGAGCATTATAATCGCCTCACAGGAGGCTGTAATGCGGGAAAGAAACCTTCTGACAGCAATCTGGAAGCTGTGTTGTGGGGCATGCGAAAAGCGCAAAAACAGGCGGGAATCTCTGTAAAAGTGAATTGTGTGCTGATGCACCAGACCAGAGAGGAACTGCTTGCACTGGCAGAACTTGCAAAAGGCAGCATAAATGTCCGTTTCATCGAATTGATGCCGATCGGTCAGGGAAAAGAAAAACATACATTAAAAGAGGCAGAGGTGAAGCAGATACTCTGCGAAACTTATGGGACGATCAGACCGTGTGTGGAAAAACTTGGAAGCGGACCGGCACATTATATGGAAGTTGATGGATTTGAAGGAAAAATTGGATTTATCAGCGCAATTTCCCATAAATTCTGCAGTGGATGCAACCGTGTCCGTATGACGGCAGACGGCTTTTTAAAGCCGTGTCTGCAATATGAAACAGGAATGGATCTGCGGACACTGTTAAGGGACGGCGTTTCGGATGCGGAGTTAAAAGCGCAGATTGAAACGATTATCACACAAAAACCGAAATGCCATCATTTTGGGGAAATGAATGAACCGGAGCAGACAGAACACAGAGGAATGTCTGAAATTGGAGGATAATATAGAAATTTCGTACACAGACGAAGTTCGTTTTACAGATGTTATACAGAAACGCAATCTTTGCAGGTTGTGGGAAAGGCTGGTTTTTTAATGGGAAAAGTAAGGGCTGTGTGCATCAGTGAAAAGCGCGGCACACAGAAGAAAAATATAGAATCCGCAGTATTTGTGGAAAACTGGGGCATTGAGGGAGATGCCCATGCAGGAAACTGGCACAGGCAGATTTCCTTATTATCAGAGGAAACGATCGCCGCATTTAAGGCGCGTGGTGCAGAGGTTACAGATGGGGCTTTCGGAGAAAATCTCGTCGTGAGCGGCTATGATTTTACAAAGTTCCCGATCGGGACAAGGTTTACGTGCAAAGATGTGGTGCTGGAATTAACGCAGATTGGAAAAGAATGTCATCACGGCTGTGAAATTTTTCAGAAGATGGGCGAGTGCATCATGCCGACCAACGGCGTGTTTGCGAAAGTGCTTCACGGCGGAAAGATCAGTGTCGGGGATGAATTTCATGTGCAGTACCGAGCGGCAGTCATCACGTTAAGCGATACCGCTTCTAAGGGAGAGCGGGAGGATGCGAGCGGAGCGGCGGTCGAAGAAATTGTGGGAAAAGAGGGCTATGAGGTTGTTTTCAAAAAAATCATCCCGGATGATGGAGACACGCTGACAGCACTGTTGTGTGAACTTTCGGATGAAGATAAAGCGGATCTGATTTTAACGACAGGCGGAACAGGTTTTTCCAAAAGAGACAATACGCCGGAGGCAACCATGCGTGCAGTTGAACGCGAAACACCGGGAATTTCAGAAGCCATGCGCTATTATTCCCTGCAGATCACGCCGAGGGCGATGCTCTCCAGGGGCGTGTCGGGAATCCGGAAAGAGGCATTGATCGTCAACCTCCCGGGAAGCCCGAAGGCGGTAAGAGAGTGTCTGGAATATGCGATCGGTGCACTGACGCATGGAATTGATATTTTAAAGGGAAATACCGGAAATTGTGCGGGAAAATAAAAGAATCATAAATTTGCAAACAATCTGCAGTTTTATATAAAAACAATCAGAAGAAAGATGTGGAAAAATGATGAAAAAGTTGACAGCAGTTCTATTACTGACAGCTATGACCGCAGGACTTGCAGCCTGTGGCAGCAATAAAGGAGCAGATACAAACACAGATGCTCCGGCACAGAATGAAAGCACAGAGGAAACTGTGACAACAGAAGCATCTGATGCAGCACAGAATGCAGACATTCAGGGAACGATCACACTGGCGGCAGCCGCAAGTCTGGAAAAATCTTTTACAGAGCATCTGATCCCAATGTTTGAGGAACAGTACCCGGAAGTATCCATTGAAGGGACTTATGACAGCTCCGGAAAATTACAGTCACAGATCGAGGCTGGCGCAGATGTGGACATCTTCTTTTCCGCAGCGTTAAAACAGATGGAGGCATTGCAGGAGGAGGGCTATATCGCAGAGGATGCATCTGTGGATCTTCTGGAAAATAAAATCGTTCTGATCGTTCCGGCAGGAAAAGAGAGCGGTTATACTTCTTTTGAGGACATCGTGAATGCAGATATGATCGCAATCGGTGATCCGGAGAGTGTTCCGGCAGGACAGTACGGCAAAGAGGCATTGGAGAATCTGGATCTCTGGAGCAGTGTGGAAGGTAAATTAAGTCTTGGAACTAACGTGACAGAGGTATTAAACTGGGTGGCTGAGGGAAGTGCAGACGCCGGGATCGTTTACGCAACAGACGCAGCTTCCATGACTGACAAGGTTTCGGTTGTGGCAGAAGCACCGGAGGGAAGTGTTTCCAAAGTCATTTATCCGGTGGCGGAGTTAAACGAGACAAAGAACAAAGACGCAGCAGATGCATTCATGGAGTTTTTACAGTCCGATGAAGCGCTTGACGTATTCAAGGCGGCAGGATTCACTGTCAATTCACAGCAATAAGACAGGATAGTAGTTCAGGAGGCATAAAAGAATGGATCTTTCACCGGTATGGATCTCGTTAAAAACATCGGTCTTATCGATCATCATCACATTTTTTCTGGGGCTTTGGGCAGCACGGGGCGTTGTGTCCGTCCGTTCCACAAAAGCAAAAGCATGGCTGGATGGATTGCTGACACTGCCGCTCGTACTGCCTCCGACCGTAGCAGGATTTTTCTTGCTTTATCTGTTTGGAGCAAAAAGACCGGCCGGTATCTTTTTAGAAAAAGTATTTCATTATAAAATCGTGTTCAGCTGGCAGGCAGCCGTTCTGGCAGCTGTCGTGATCTCGTTTCCGCTGATGTACCGCTCAGCGAGAGGTGCGATCGAGCAGGTCGATGCAAATCTGATCTATGCGGGCAGGACGCTTGGCATGAGTGAACGCACCATTTTCTGGAAAATTATTCTGCCGCAGGCAAGACCGGGAATCCTCTCCGGCGGCGTGCTCGCATTCACAAGAGGACTCGGTGAATTCGGAGCGACTGCAATGATCGCCGGGAATATTGCAGGAAAAACAAGGACACTGCCACTTGCCATTTATTCTGAGGTGGCGGCCGGGGATATGGATACCGCAGGAAAATATGTGCTGATCATTGTTGCTTTTTCCCTGCTCATCGTGGCAGGAATGAATCTGCGTGGAGAGAAAAAAGATGAGTTTACAGGTGGAGATCGAAAAAAAATTAAATGACAAAGTGCTGTCTGTTTCTTTTGATACCGAAGGAAAACAGGGGATTACCGGAATCCTAGGTGCGTCCGGTTGTGGCAAAAGCATGACGTTAAAATGCATTGCCGGCATTGAGACACCGGATTGCGGGAAAATTGTTTTGAATGGCAGGGTATTGTTTGATTCCGGCAAAAAGATCAATCTGCGCGTGCAGGACAGACATGTCGGTTATTTATTCCAGAATTATGCACTGTTTCCGAACATGACGGTGGAGAAGAACATTGCGGCCGGTTTTCAGTATCGTCCCGGTCAGAAAATGACTGCGGAGGAGATAAAAAAACAGACGGCAGATTATATGGAACTGCTGCATGTGACAGAGTTAAAATCCTCTTATCCGGGTAAATTATCCGGCGGGCAGCAGCAGCGTGTGGCGCTGGCGAGAATCCTTGCGTCAGACCCGGAGGTTTTGATGTTGGATGAGCCTTTCTCTGCGCTGGACGCATTTTTGAAAGAAAAACTGCAGTTGGAACTGCTGGAACTTTTGTCCGGCTATGACAAAGACATTCTGATGGTGACGCACAGCCGTGATGAGATCTACCGCTTCTGTGAACATATGCTGATCGTGGAGGATGGCAGACAGGCGGGATTTGGCGTCACAAAAGAGATTTTTAAAAATCCCGGCACACCGGCGGCAGCGAAGCTGACAGGCTGCAAAAATATTGAAAAAATCGAGAGAGTGGACGACCATACGATGGTTCTGCCAAACTGGAATACAACGGTCTGCGTGAAGGGCATGATCCCGGAAAATACGACACATGTCGGCATCCGCGCACATTATTTAAGACTGCCGGAGAACGGACAGCGTGAAAATCTGGTGGAGTGCCAAAACGGAAGAATCCTGGATGATCCTTTTGAGCTGGTGGTTGTTTTCGAACATGATGTCTGGTGGAAAATCCCGAAAGAAAGCTGGCAGAAAGAATACCAGGAAAAAATGCCACAGTATCTCGCTATCCCGGAGGAGAGTATTCTATATCTGCACGGATAAAACTTGCAAACTGTAATCTTATTTTTTATAATAAAAAATAAGATGTGATTAGGAAGTGTAAACGGAACGGAGGAAGAACAAATGCCGGAAAATACGCAGAGAGTGAGCGTTGGTGGATTTTCTTTTGAAAATAAAGATGAAGCGGAACAGGCAAAAAAGGAGATCGAGGGAATCAAATATATCAAGGCCAAGACCGATATGAGTGATCCGGAGGTCATATTGCAGGTTTATAACAAAATGATCGGACAGAAACTGTTTGAAACAGCAGTCGGATACAGTTACTTAAAGGATCTGCAGGAATACCTGACGACAATTCCATTTATCAAAAATGAAGATATCCTGCCGATTCCGGTCACACATCCGAGACTTGAGGAAAGCTTAAAAAAGCAGAAGCGTGAGATTGCACAGAAAGAACGTGTGCGGGCGGTCAGGGCGAGACAGCATGAAAAAAAACTTGCAAAAATTGACAGGAAGGCATTGGAGACAGAGTCCTCCGGAAAATTGAAGATTTCGCTGTGCGTGAATATAATCCTTGTGGTGTGCGTTGTTGCAATGTTTGCCATGGCGCTGACGAGCGACAGTCCGACGATCATGAACTATCAGTCGAAACTTTTAAACCGCTATGCATCCTGGGAGCAGGAACTGACGGAGCGGGAAAAGGCAGTGAGCGAAAAAGAACGGGAACTTGGGATTCAGGTAGACACAGAACAGACAGATTTCACAGATTCGCCATAAAATTATGCTATGGTCAACAGAGAACAGACGTAACCGGAGGACGATATGGATAGATTAAAGATTCTTGTAGTAGATGATGAGAGCAGGATGCGTAAACTGGTCCGCGACTTTTTGGTGAGAGAAGACTATGAGGTGCTGGAAGCCGGAGACGGTGAGGAGGCACTGGATATATTTTATAAAGAAAAAAATATCGCACTGATCATTTTAGACATCATGATGCCAAAGATCAACGGTTGGGATGTCTGCCGTGAGGTGCGTGAAACATCCAAAGTTCCGATCATTATGCTGACTGCAAAAAGCGATGAGAGTGATGAACTGACCGGATTTGAACTTGGAGTGGACGAATACATTTCCAAACCATTTTCACCGAAAATCCTTGTGGCAAGGGTAAATGCACTGCTTCGCAGAAGCGGACTGACTGCCGGAAATGATGAAAAATTTGTTGAGGCGGGCGGTATTAAACTGGATAAGACGGCGCATCTTGTGACCGTGGATGGCAGACCGATCGAATTAAGTATTAAAGAATTTGAACTGCTGGACTATTTTATGGAGAATCAGGGAATTGCACTATCCCGTGAAAAGATATTGAACAACGTGTGGAATTATGATTACTTTGGAGATGCAAGGACAATTGACACACATGTCAAAAAACTCCGTGCCAAAATCGGGGAAAAAGGGGAGTATATCAAGACAATCTGGGGTGTTGGCTACAAGTTTATAGTGGAGTAGGGTATTGCCGATTATTTGCAAAACTGATTGACATTACAGGATGGTTGTCATAATATGAAGAGAGATAAAAAAGGGTCACTGACCCGCGAACTTGCAGTGATATTAGTCGGACTTGTAGCAGGGACGATTATGTTGTGCTGGTTTATCAATACTTCCTTTTTGGAAAAATATTATATGCTGAACAAGCAGGATTCGCTGATCGACGGATATGATGTGATCAACGGTGCCAGTGAGACAGGTGAACTGAATTCCAGTGGGTTTGATGTCACTTTTGACAATCTGTGTGCCAATGGTAATATTGCAGTTATGATCATCAGTTCCAACCGTGCGATCGTGAGGTCGTCGGTGAATGACAATCAGGTCATTCTGATGGAATTTATGAATATTTTGTTTGGTGATGATAGAAGCCAGACCGAGATCTTACAGAGATCAGACAATTACGTCATACAGAAACAGACAGATACAAGGTTATCATCTGAGTACATGGTTCTTTATGGAACACTTTCCAATGGAAATCTGATCCTGATGCGTACCGCAGTGGAGAGTATCCGTGAGAGTGCAAAAATTTCAAATCAGTTTCTGGTTTACGTGGGCGTTCTGGCAATTGCGATCAGTGCGATTGTCACAGTGTTTGTGTCTAAGAGGATAACAACACCGATCTCAGAACTCACGGACATATCAAAAAGAATGACAGAACTTGATTTTGATGCCAAGTATGTTTCCAAAGGACACAGAAAAAATGAGATAGATGAACTCGGTGAACATTTTAACCGGTTGTCATGTGCGCTTGAAAGCACGATCTCAGAACTTAAGAGTGCAAATAACGAATTAAAACAGGATATTGAGAAAAAAACAGAAATCGATGAGATGCGCAAGGAGTTTCTATCCAATGTATCTCATGAGCTGAAGACACCGCTGGCGTTGATCCAGGGTTATGCAGAGGGATTGCAGGAGTGTATCAATGATGATGCACAGAGCCGTGATTTCTACTGTGAAGTGATCATGGACGAGGCGGATAAAATGAATCAGATGGTCAAAAAACTTCTGACTTTAAACCAGTTAGAGTTTGGAAATGAAGTTGTTCCTATGGAGCGCTTTAATCTGACGGAACTGATCCATGGAATTATTAATTCATCTTCTATTTTATTAGAGCAAAACGGTATCTCGGTCGCATTTGACGAGAGCGGACCGATGGATGCATGGGGAGATGAATTCAAGGTGGAAGAGGTTGTGACAAATTATCTGAGCAATGCGATCCACCATGCAGAATTTGATAAGAAGATCAGAATCTGGTACACAAGAAAAGACAGTGTTGTCCGGGTGAGTGTATTCAACACCGGAAAACAGATTCCGGAAGAAGATCTTGATAATGTCTGGATCAAGTTTTATAAAGTGGACAAGGCAAGAACGAGGGAATATGGTGGAAGTGGAATAGGACTTTCTATCGTAAAGGCGATCATGGAGTCATTTCACAGGGAATGTGGCGTGCTAAATCATGAAGACGGCGTAGAATTCTGGTTCGAACTTGACACGGAAAAGACGGGGCTTGATCGCGGACAGGCGGAGGATGATACAATATGAGAAGAAAAAAAATAGAAGGAATCTTATGTCTGACAGGCATGCTTTTGCTGACAGGATGTGGAACGAAAGCATATGATCTCACAGAGGCAGAGGAAAGTCAGATCGTCAATTATGCAGTACACGTTGTTTCCAAGCATAATTCATATCAGAAGGATGGTCTGGTCTATGTGGATCAGAGCGCGGAAGAAACAGAGCCGGAAGAGACTGTCACAGGCAGTGAGAGTGTGGATGGCACAGAAATAATGGATGAGACACCAGCCGGAAATACGCTGGAGGATGTATTTGGAGCGGATGGACTGGAAGTTGCCTATCTTACAAATGAGTTGAACGAAAATTATATTGAATCTGATATTGGTGATGCAGGAGTTTTGCCAGATGGAAAACAATATTTGATACTTCATTTTGATGTTGTTAATCCTACAGATAAAGGAATTGTATTAGATGTTTCTTCTTGGAACGCAACATTTAAGGTTGATTATACAAGTCAAGATGGTAATAGTGAAAGCGCAAGTTGCTATACAACTTTTTTGACAACAGATTTATCTGGATATGATGAAAGTAACTTAATTAATGCGGGAGAAACAAAATCAGCGGTTCTTTTATTCGAGATACCGGATTCTGTGACAGAAGTTTCTGATATTGTGCTCCATGTGACAAGAGATGACACAACTTATGAAATAAAATTGTAAAAAATGGAAGAGTTATGATATAATGTGCGTAAGCAATGAGTAGTGCCAATCGAGAATATACAGACCGGACATGCTTGCATGGTGAGGTCTGTATATATCGAGAGTGATAGGGCGAATGCCCGACAGCCAGGAAAATCTTTGATTTTTCTGGCGTGCACTGCGGACTGAGGTTCATATATAATGAAGACCAATCGAATTAAAATACAAGAGAACATATACGTGGGAGGAAGACACAATGGATACAAATATTCTTTTAGAGTCAGGTACAAATGAGTTAGAGGTTTTGGAATTTACGTTAGGCGACAATTATTATGGAATTAACGTAGCAAAGATCAGAGAGATTCTTACCTATCAGCAGGTAACACCAGTTCCAAATGCACATCCTTGTGTTGAGGGAATTTTTATGCCGCGTGATACGATGATGACTGTTATTGATCTGAAAAAGTGTCTGGGAATGGAACCATCCGAGAAAAAGGGCTTATTCATTATTACAAACTTTAATAAATTAAACATTGCATTCCATGTAGATGAAGTGATCGGTATCCACAGAGTATCATGGGAGGACATCATTAAGCCGGATTCTACGATCAACACGGAAGATAAGAGTGCTGCAACAGGGGTTATCAAGCTGGAAGGAAAATTAGTGGTGATCCTTGATTTTGAAAAGATAGTTACGGACATCAGCCCGGAAACCGGACTGAAAGTATCAGATGTGGAGGAGAGAACAGCCAGAGACAGAAGCGATTCTCCAATTCTCATTGCAGAGGATTCCCCACTGCTTGGAAAAATGATCTCAGAGTGTCTGAAAAAATCAGGATACACGAATCTGATCATGACAATGAACGGACAGGAGGCGTGGGATAAGCTGACTGAGTTCAAGAATAAAGGAACAGTCCGTCAGGACGTACACTGTATCATCACAGATATTGAGATGCCTCTCATGGATGGACACAGATTGACAAAACTCTGCAAATCAGATGATGAGATCAAGAAGATACCACTTATTATTTTTTCATCTCTTGTGAATGAGGAGATGCGCAAAAAGGGAGAACAGTTAGGAGCAGATGCCCAGTTGACAAAGCCGGAGATCGGTATGCTGGTAGAGGCAATTGACAATCTGATCGATAAGAGCGTAGATTAAGTCAAAAAAAGGGGTGTGAGTTTTTTCACATCCCTGATTTACTATAATCGAAAAATAAATATATGATAGTTACAAAGAAATCAATAGCAGGAGAATATTACCATGAATGAATCAGAAAATTACCTGGATCAGTTATTAAATGCCGTCGATGGCAGATCTGATTTAAATGACAGTGATCCTGTAAATCCAGAAGAAATTGAGAGTAAAGAACAAATGCCACAGAAGAGTACAAGAGAGACAATTGATATTCCGGATTCCAATGATCTGTTTATGGATCAGTTTGAACAGGAACTTCGGAAAGATAATGATCCCGATGAATTTTTAAAACAGTTCGAGCAGGAATTAGACAGGGACGAAAGTTCACAGGGTGTGACAAAAGCAGCACAGCCGATGCTTGATGATATTGACCAGATCATGGAGAGCGTGAATCAGGAAGCCGCAAATGATACAGCAGAGACGGCAGCATCAGCAGTGGAGAAAACAGCAGAGCAGAAAGAGGATACTGCTGAAGTAAAAAATGATGAGGATGCCAGTGAGGATGGAATTGATGATCTGGCAATCGATGATATCGGAATTGATGATTTTGGACTGGATGATCCGGAAACAGAAAACGAAAAAGCGGTATCGGATGAAGATGATGAATTAATGAGGATTCTGAGTGGAACAGGCGAAGATTCCGAAATACCGGAGGCAGACAATGCAAAAGCAGAAGTGCAGCCGGATGACGAGGTAAAAGAAGAAAAGAAGCCGAAGAAACAGGGATTTCTGGCAAAGCTGTCCAAGTTACTGTTCGGTGATGATGAACCAGATGAGGAAGAAATTTCCGAAATGCAGGCAGAACCTGCAGTTACTGAGATGCCTATGGATGATATGGACATCTTAAAAGAGTTAGAAGGTTCTTCGGACGGTGATAAGAAGGGCGGGAAAGAAAAAAAGAAAAAAGAGAACAAGAAGAAAGAAAAAGCACCAAAGCAGCCGAAAGAGAAAAAAGTAAAACCAAAGAAAGAGAAGAAACCAAAGCCACCGGCAGAACCGGATAACACACCACCACTGCCCAAAGTGCCAGTGATTCTTGTTTTTGTGATGGCATTATCCATTCTGGTATTTGTTTTGGCAGGGACTCATTTACTTGGATATTCAAACAGTTTTGCAGATGCCAGCCAGGCATTTGCAGAGGGAAGATATTCGGATGCTTTCCAGTCTGTGGCTGGAGAGAAAGTCAAGGAAAAGGATGCTGATACCTATGAGAAATATCGTATTACCGCTATGGTTTCGGCAGAGTATGAAGCTTACGAGAGCATGATGGACGCAAAAGTTTATGATATGGCATTGGATTCTTTGATCCGCACTGTACAGCGATATGATAAGTATCTGCAGGATGCAGAGACTTATGGATGCAGGGGCGAGCTTGATAAGATTGAAAGTGCAGCAGAGACAGCATTACAGCAGGATTTTGGATTGACAGCAGAGGATGCAAGAACTATGTATGCTCTGTCCGATAAAGAAACTTATTCCAGAGAAATTTACAAAGCATTAGAGAAGGCAGGCTTATCAGAGGTGACAGAATGATAGCGATCATTGACTATGATGCAGGAAATTTAAAAAGTGTAGAAAAGGCATTACAGTTTCTGGGGCAGGAGTGCGTGATCACAAGAGATTTTCATGAGATTGAAAAGGCAGACAAAGTGATTCTTCCAGGTGTTGGTTCCTTTGGAGATGCTATGAGCCAGCTGAGGAAGTTTGAACTTGATAAGGTCATTCATGAAGTGGCGGCAGAACAGAAACCATTTTTGGGAATCTGTCTGGGATTACAGCTTTTGTTTGAAGGAAGTGAAGAGTCTGAGGGAGTGGAAGGGTTACATCTGTTGGATGGAGAAATCCTTCGAATCCCAGAACAGGAAGGACTGAAAATTCCAAATATTGGATGGAATTCGCTGGATCTGCAGAACAATGGACGACTGTTTGAAAATCTGAATGGCAATCCATTTGTTTATTTTGTTCATTCCTATTATTTAAAAGCCAGAGAAGAGTCAATTGTCAAAGCAACCATCGAGTACAGCACACATATTCATGCGTCTGTGGAAAAAGATAATATTTTTGCATGTCAGTTCCATCCGGAAAAAAGTGGAACAGTAGGATTACAGATACTTTCTAACTTTGCAAAATTGTAGGAGGAACGTCAATGTTTACAAAAAGAATTATTCCGTGTCTGGATGTAAATCAGGGACGCGTGGTAAAAGGTGTTAATTTTGTTAACTTAAGAGATGCAGGTGATCCGGTAGAAATTGCGGCAGCGTATGATAAGGCAGGAGCAGATGAATTAGTATTTTTAGACATCACAGCAACGTCTGATGCGCGGGAGACTGTGGTCGATATGGTGCGAAAGGTCGCAGAAAAGGTATTTATCCCGTTTACCGTGGGTGGAGGAATCCGCACGGTAGATGATTTTAAGGCGTTGCTCCGCGAGGGAGCAGATAAGATCTCCATCAACTCATCTGCCATCAATAACCCGAATCTGATCAGTGAGGCCGCAGATAAATTTGGAAGTCAGTGTGTGGTTGTAGCCATTGATGCAAGACGAAGAGAAGATGGTTCCGGTTGGAATATTTATAAAAATGGCGGTCGTATCGATGTTGGCATGGATGCTGTTGAATGGGCGATGAAAGCAGACAGACTGGGTGCGGGTGAGATTTTGCTGACCAGCATGGACTGTGATGGCACAAAAGCCGGTTATGATCTGGAACTCACCAGAATGATCGCTGAAAATGTATCCATTCCGGTAATCGCATCCGGTGGAGCCGGAACAAAAGAGCATTTTTATGATGCGCTGACGGAAGGAAAAGCAGACGCAGCGTTAGCAGCTTCTCTGTTCCATTATAAAGAGCTGGAAATCGCTGATCTGAAAGATTATCTTGCAGGCCGGGGAGTTCCGGTGCGGCGCTGAGACATCCGGCAGCAGACTGGATGTCCCGGACAAATGCAGCAGTGCAGGAGAAATTTTAAGAAGGTAACAAAAATGTCAATGATCACAAATGACTGGCTGGATGAAATCCAGGGGGAATTCAAAAAGCCATATTATAGAGAGTTATATCAGTTTGTCCGCGATGAATACAGTAAAGCGGTGATTTATCCACCGGCGGACGATATTTTTAATGCAATGCATTTTACACCGTTAAGCAAGGTGAAAGTGCTTTTACTTGGGCAGGATCCATATCATAATGTAAATCAGGCGCATGGATTATCTTTTTCCGTATTACCGGAACAAAAAGAAATACCACCGTCATTACAGAATATCTATAAGGAATTGTATGATGATCTCGGCTGTTATATCCCAAATAATGGATATCTGAAAAAATGGGCAGACCAGGGTGTACTTTTATTAAACACAGTACTTACAGTACGTGCACATCAGGCAAATTCCCATCAGGGACATGGCTGGGAACAGTTTACAGATGCAATCATCCAGGCTGTGAATGCCCAGGACAGACCGATTGTATACATGCTGTGGGGAAGACCGGCACAGAGCAAGATACCGATGCTGACCAATCCAAAGCATCTGATCCTGACAGCACCGCATCCAAGCCCACTGTCTGCGTACCGGGGATTTTTCGGATGCAGGCATTTCAGCAAGGCGAATGAATTTTTGCAGGCGAATGGTGTGGAACCAATTGACTGGCAGATTGAGAATATATAAAAACAGATGGCATTCTGCCATCTGAAAAGACCTCTGAAATGAGGAGTGCCCAGACACCAAAGGCGTCTGGGCTATTATGAAAAAATTTATCAAGTA
>ERZ1034871.641-NODE-641-length-19690-cov-16.973466_pt1 | contig 19690 bp, 3 predicted proteins | sample MGYA00520631_ERZ1034871 | MGnify/ENA primary metagenome ERZ1034871 (study PRJEB33766, sample SAMN09781721) | gut metagenome | biome: gut microbiome | host: Homo sapiens | place: Madagascar | study: EMG produced TPA metagenomics assembly of the PRJNA485056 data set...
CGTTATTACTAACGTGTGCTAGGAGGTTTTGGCTTAACTTAATAGCATTACCCCATTGGGGAAGGGGGACCGCGTCAGCGGTGGATAGGGTGCTTTCGTAAATCGTCGACTTGAGACGCATTTTCCCACTCTCTTTCATACCGCCAGTGCCCTATCCGCCCCTTCGGGGCACCTTCCCCTCGAGGGGAAGGCTGGCGATACGAGAATACCCTCTTCTAAAAAGACGGCGCGCCACCCTTGTGAACCCATCCGCTCCCCCGTTTCGTCATCCCGAGCGCAGCCGAGGGATCTTTCTTGCACGGCCGCCATATGCACGCATGCGCCCTCACTCAAACGACACCTTGGTGCTTCCCTTTATCGCCTTTCTCTCACTCACGTTTTACCGGTCTGCAAAAAGGATCCCTCCACTTTCGGGCATCGCCTTTATAAAAATCGACGCGAAACGTCGCTCCTCGATCTGCAAAGAAGATTTCTCGACTTCGCTCGAAATGACGATACGACAAAAACGCCTCGTCTTTCGACGAGGCGTTCTTGCTACTTCAAAACCTATTTCACGACTTCATATGCTTCCTTGTCATTCGGTGCGCCGAAGGCAAGAGACGGGCTATCCTTCTCCGCTTCCTCTTCCTTCTCCCGTCCGTCACGGCCAAGCGTGCGGTCCTCATAGAGGCTCGCATTCATGACGCTTTCCGCCGTCACCGGGAAACGCTCGCCGTTCACGGTGAGACCGTCCTTGACGCTCGTCATGACATGGTCGGTCGCAATATCATAGCCGCTGAGCGAAAGATTTCCGAAATGCTCCGCCTGGCTGCTGCCCGGATTCTTCTGGATCGTCACACGGATCTTATCCGTCGCAAGGAGGCTGTCTCCGCCGATCGCAGTATTCGAAAGACCGAGAGGCTCCCTGCCTGTGAGATCCAGATGCTCGACCGCGCTGTCCTTCACAAGAGTGCCGCCTTCCGCTGTGGAGTGAATACCTGCGTAGTGCGCCTGACTCTGTCCGTTCGCGCCGTGGATGATGACATGCTGCGCGCCCGTTCCTGCCAGATCATCGATACCGATGTTGTCCGCAGAGATCGTGAGGTCTGCCGCGTCGCCTTTGCCATTTGTCAGCATGTCGATCTCCACCTTCTTCGCAGAGAGTGTGACCTTTCCGCCCGCAGACGAGAGCAACGCACTGCCCTTTCCGCTCGCATCGAAATCATGCGGTTTCGCCTCGCCCGTGACAAGACTGCCTGCCGCGCCGCTGCCGGTGGTCGACCCTGCCGGCGTGCTCGTATCCACACCGTCCAGCTTGCCGACCGGCGAACGATCCGTGATGCGGATGTCTTCTCCCGCCGTCATCTCGATGGTGCTTCCGGAAATCTTCGCATTCGTTCCTTTCACGGAAATGCTGCCTCCTGCGTCCGCAGTGAGCTTGCCGCCAGCCTCAGCCGCATGGAGGACCATATCACTGCCGCTTGCAAGACCCGCATCGCCCGCCGTATGAATCTTCGTCACATCGAGCGTCGTGCCTGCCTTCGCTGTCAGAGTATCCGCACTCGCATTGTCCAGCGTCATATCGCCGCCGCTGGTGAGTTCTGCGTGTTTCTTTGCATTCAGCGTGCCGATCGTCGCATCTGTCTTTGCAGTGACAGACGCATCGCCTGCCGTAGCCGTGAGCGTATCCGCCTTCACGCTGCCGCCGGACGAAATAGCAAGCGTGCCTGCTTCTGCTTCGGTGATCGTGACATCGCGATCTGCATCGACGGTCGCGCTCTTCTTTGCGCTGAGTTTCTTGAGGGCGAGCTGTCCCCTGGCGGTGACCTTCACGTTTCCTTCTTCCGAAGTGAAATCGCTACCCGAAAGGGACGCATTTTCGCTGTCCGTGTAGGTGAGGTCGCCGCGGGCGGTAAAGGTACCGTTTTCGATGGTTCCTTCATTCGTGATGCCCATCGCATCCGCCTTCGCGGTGTACTTGCCGGAAGACAGCTTACCGCGGTTTGTGACAGTCATCGCTCCCGTCTCTGCGGTATAGGTGCCGTTTTCGACGGTTCCTTTATTGGTGAGGGTGATCGCACTGCCGGTCAGCGTGACGTCTTTCATGACACTGCCTTTGCCGTGGTTATCGACCTTCGCCGCGCCGCCTGTAAGCGTCGCATTCTGGATGGACGCGGTATTCTTGACGGTGAGCTTCGTCGTCCCCTCTACCTTCGCGCCGCTGAGATCCGCCTCATTGGTCAGGGTGGTATCTGCGCCTGTGAAGGTGCCGCCGGATATCGTGCCGCCCTTCGCATTATAGACGTGGAGGGCTTTTCCTGCCTTGTAACTGCCCTTCGAGATCTTGCCGTGGTTGGTGATGGCGGTATTTTCTGCCTCGATGGAAGTCGCATCCGATGCCGCTTCTCCGAAGAGGGTGATGTCGGCGTCGCCTATCGCATGGAAACGGATGCTGCCCGGCACCGTACTGCCGTCTTCGGCTTTTGTACCGGTCACTTTCATGCCGAGGGACTGTCCTTCACCCTTGCCTTTGACATTTGCCACGTTTTCGATGGAAATATTCGCACCTTCCACATTCGTGTAGGTGGTGCCCATTTCCTCATCTGTATCATGGCCGTCTTCGGCAAGGAGGCTGTGGCCCTTGAGGTCAAGTACCACGTCCCCATCGGAGGCGTAGACGGTGTTGATGACGAGGTCGCCGTCTTTCGAAAGAGAGACACCTTTCTTTGCGCGGGCAGTGAGGGTGCCGCCTTCTTGGATGGTGACGCCGGAGATCTCACCTTCGCCGGATTCAAGAACGATCTGGTCCTTCGCACCCACGGTGACATTTTTGAGGTCGTCCGTCCCCTTCACGCGGAGCTCGCCGCCGGAGAGGAGTTCGCTGCCGTCCTTCACGCCGGTATCGCTGGTGAGGTAGATGGCGCCATTTTCTGCTTTCGCGGTGAGCTTCCCGTCCGCATTCGTCTGAATGGAGCGGATGGAGCTGACGGTGACGGTCTTGCCATCTACATCTACTTTGAAATCCCCGCGCTCTGCGGACGCAAGGGCGATCAGCTGGTCTGCCGTCAGGCTCTCGATCTTCTCTTGCGTCGAGAGGTCGATCTTCTGTCCGTTTTCCTTGTGTCCGATGCCGCTCACGTACTTGCCATTTTCCATTTTACCGCCAAGTGCTGTCAGAGTGACATTCTGCCCCGTGACATGCGCGATTTCCTTCTGCGTGGTCTGGGTATCGGTGATGCCCTCTTTGATGCTGCCGCCGGAGAAGGTGACGAGGAGATCCTGCGCGGACTTTGCCGAGCCGACGAGGACTTCTTTCTTTTCTTCTACGGTGAGGTACTTATCCGCTGTCAGATCTTTCTCGGTGAGCGCGGCATTGCCGTAGAGCGTATTGTCCGTGCTGTCCTCGATCCCCTTCACATACGCTTCGACGTCCGTTTTCTTCCAAGTGCCGACGGTCTGAGCGAGCTCATCGTAGCGCGCCTGTTTATCAGCTATATACTTATCGATGTCAGTGATGCCCTTCTCCGCAAGTGCCGCCTTCGCGGTGTCGTCCAAAGTGTACGTCCCGTCTTTGACGTAGGCAGAAAGAGCCTGATACTCATTGTACTTGCCCTGTACTTTGGCGATGAGGAGGGATTTCTGTTTCGAGATCGTCGCCTCGCTGCCTTCCAGGACCCGCGCCTTCGACCAGGCGTCGAGCTTTGCCTTCGCATTTTCATTCGCCACATCGGTGAAATTGTTGTCGATGAAGCTGCCGTCTGTCGTCAGGGTGACATCGCCACGCTTCGAGGTGACGCTGTCGAGATAGAGATCGCCGCCGGTATTCGTGATAGCGATATCTCCATCCGCCGCCGCTTTGAGACCATAGGCCTCGCCGCTCCCCTGCTTCGTCCGGATCGAGAGTGCGGCGGATGCACCGCGGATGGCACCGCTGCCTGCATCGAGATTCACGCGGCTTGCCGAGAGCGTCTCTCCCGCTGCCTGCGTGATGCCGTCCTCGGCCGTGATATCAGCGATCTTACCCGCCGATACCGCACCCAGAGTGACATTCCCTTTGACATTGACGGCGAAATCGCCGCCTGCGCTGCCGGAGACGGTGTCTGCGCTGGTCTTGATCGCCTGCCCTACGCTGCCGACGCTTCCGGTCGCGTTCATATAAAGGCTTCCGGTATCGACATAGCCGAGGTCGCCCTGCGTGAGGCTGCCGCCCTTGAGCTCCGAAGCGCCGCGGCCATTGGAGAGCGTGCCATTGATGAGGACGTCATGGCTGCCGCCATCGACCGTGAGCGTGCCGCCATTTTCCGAGCCGCCAAAGCCGATGCCCACATCGTAGTCCGACTGGAGGGAATACTGGGTCACCTTCGTATCGTACGTGGTCTCGACCAGTTTGTAATCGAATTTCTTCGCAAGTCCCAGCGTATACCAGAGACGTTCCTCTTTTTGCGTGAATACAGAGGTCGGCTCTGCTGCCGTGAACTGCTTGTCCGTCGTCACGTATGTACCGTCCGTCTTCTTCCCATCGACCTGGTTGTAGTCGGAGACGAAGGCACCGCCATTCAGCGTGCGGACAGCGCCCTGCGAGAAGTCGGTCACGGTACCGCCCCGCGCCAGCATTTCTGCGCTCGTCGGAGCCTTGTCATTGATCCCCCACCAGTCAAGGCGGGTGTCATGCAGCTCATAGGTGGTCGTGGTACTGCTGTCCTGTCCCGTCTGCACGGTATAGTACGAGCCCTTCGTCGTCTGATATTTCGCGTCTTTGGCTTTCGTGAAGCTGGAGATCACCGGATCCCCGGTCGGATTTCCATTCGCATAGCTCTGGACGCTCTGCGAGATCACCCCATCCTTTCGGGTGTAGGTGGTCTTTCTTGTGATTTTCCCGCTCGAGCGATCCAGATCCGTGATCTCGATCTTTCCTTCGATCCCGCCGCCCGTGGAGAGGGTCTTGAGCTCAATGTCCTTGTCCGAGTCATTCTTCACCTGGATCGTACCGTAGCCGTCGAGGGCTTCGATGCGGGCTTTGTTTGTGTCATTGGTCGTATTGAGGATGGTACCGACGATGGAGACGTGTCCGCCGTGGACTTCCACATCGCTGATGACGAAGCGGTCATTCGTCCTGTCATAGGATACCCCCTCGATCTCCTCCCCTGCTTTGTCCGCGACGAGGATCTTCGCGCCGGATGGCACCATCGCTGCGTTCGTCACATCGACCTTCTTGCTGCCATCCATGTAGAAGAGCTTGTACTCCTTCGGGATGGTGATCGCGTGATCCGGGACGCCGCTCTGGATCTTGGAATTGATATTCACATAGCGCGCGGAAATGAAGACATTGCCATTCGCCAGGATGCCGCTACCGATCTTCTCATTCGCCTTGCCGTCTTTATCGACATTGTGCAGACCGCCCGTGTCATCGAGCGGATTCCCGCCGACGCTGGAAATACTGGACTTCGATTCTGCGCTGCTCGTATCATAGGTCTGAATGAAATCTCCGTTCGATGCGGTCATATTCACGCTGCCCGCGTAGATCGTGCCCTTATTGTACACGTCGCCATTCGCACTCGTGACGGTGACCGTGCCGCGCGGATTGTAGATATAGCCCTTGAGATCGACATTCGGTGCGGCGTAGTAGGGCGCTTTGTTGCTGTCCACATACGCCTGCGGGCGGAAATTGTTCTCGATGGTGACAGAAGGCCCGCCGGTCTGGTAGCGCGTCTCGGCAGCAAAGGAAACGGTCTTTCCCGCGTCCTTGTTCTCTTTCTGGATCGCCGCTCGGATCGCCTCTGCGCTGTCCCCCTTGATCTCGGTGCTGTTGAAATAAATCGTACCGCCCTGGCCGGCGCCTGCCGTGCCCTGGCTGCCGACGACGTGGACATCTCCCATCACCAGATTATTCGGCGAATCATTCGTGATCTTCACTTCCGCATCGCCGCCTGCTTTGAGCGTGCCTGCGCCGGAGACATTGTCCCCTTCGAAGACGATATCCCCGAGCTGCGCAGTGACATCGCCCACGAGGAGATCATGCGTCATCTGCGGGTAGGTCTGGCTGTGGAGGAGGTAGTACTCCTCGCCGTCCTTCGTGACCTTGCCGTCAATGACTTCATTGCCATTGGCATCGAAGAACTTGCCGCCCTTCTCGGTGCCTTTCTGGGCGAAGAACGCCTCCGTCAGCTCGATCTGTGTGTTGATCTTGTGGTAGTTACCGACACGGACCTCCTTCGCTGCCTCCTGCTGCTGTTTCTGAGTCGTCAATGCAGTCTGCTTTTTGCTGATGTCCGTCGCGTCGTACTGCGTGGGGTCGGTCGGGATCGTATCGCTGTAAGCGCTGTTGTAGCTGGTGACCGCACTGGTGTATGCCGTTTCCGCGCTATTTTTCGCAGCACCCGCACTCGTCATTGCAGATTCCGCCGCCTTCGTATCCTGGATGGCCTGCCGGTATGCGCGGACCTCGCTTTTCGTAGGATTGTCCTTCATATACTTATCAACAGACTTACCCGCTGCCTGCGCCAATCCTTCCACTGCCGTCTGCGCCGTTTCTTCTGCGGCCTTGGCGTCAGTGAGCGCACGCTGCGCAGCAGCTGCCGATGCTGCCGCACTGTCATACGCCGTCTTGCTCGTTGTGACAGCCGCTAGCCCCTCGATCTGAGTCTGCGTCTCTTGGATCTTGTCCGTATAGGCTTTCTCTATCTTAGGCAGGGACGCCTGCGCCTGATCCCGCATTACCTTGGCGCTTTCCAGCTCCGAAGTGCTTGCGGACGGCGTCTCTACGAAGTTACCCTTCTGATCGAAATACCCGAGGCCCTCTGCCTCCATCTTCTGTTCAAGGAATTTGATCTCCGCTTTATACGCGGTTTTCGCCGATGGGTCGGCCGCATAGTCGATGAGCTTCTGCTGCAGCTCGTGGAGCTTGTCATAGAGCTCCGAGCCGGCCGGCTTCGAGCCGCCATAGGTGTAGGAGAGGTCGCCATCACTCGTGACCGTGGTCGTCCATGTCCCATCCGTATTTTCCCCACCGATGGTCATGGATTTTTTGCGATGGATGCCCGTCTCCGCCTTGCCGTTCATGGTGACATCGGCGGATTTTGCGATCTCCTTCTTCCCGATCTGGCTGCCATCCGAGCCGAAAGCATTCCCGATGGCATTCACCCAGTCCTTCACCTCGCCATTGCCAGAGACAGATACCGCGCCCGCCTTCGCCTTGAGGAGAATGTCCCGGTCGCTCTTCATATCCGCGCTATTCGTGACGGTGAGGCTCGCCTGGCTGTCCGCTTTCGCATAGGGATCCTTCTGGATAGAGATCGGGATCGCCGTCGCATTCAGGATGTCGCTGTGCGCGCTGACGCTGATCGTGCCTGTCTCGCCTGCGCTGTCACGGCCTGCCGCAAGGGAAATATCCCCCTTCGCCGTTTCCGCTTTCCCGCCAAAGGTGGTATTCGTCTTGCCTGTGTAGGTGACGTCATTCTCCGAACCGGCGTAGCCCGCCAAGCCGAAGACATCGACCAGTGTCGTACTGTAGAGATCCGCATCATTTCTTGTGCCGATGGCGATCGTACCGCCCTTGTACGAGCCGTCATACGAGGCGCCTTCCGTCTTTCCTTCCCAGCTCTTGTTCTTCTCGTTCGCCTTCTCTGTCTCGCCGGCCTTGAGGCTTGCGCCGTCCGCGACAGTCGCGCTCGTTTCCGCATTCACCGTGAGCGTCTCCTTCACGTGCGCCGCACCGACGGCGGCACCGGTCGACAAGGCATTGTTATCATGCGCTTTGACGCGGCTCGCGGCGTCGATGGAGATGGCTTTCTTGTCATGCAGGGTCTTCCCCGCGGCCTTTTCTTCTGCCGTAAGCTCAGAAGCGCTCGCCTGCAGGGTGACTTTCCTGAGATCGGCTTGCGTGGTGTGGGTGATCTCCGTCACACTCACGACGCCGTTGCCGGAGGCGAGCGCCGCGCCCGCAGAGGTGGCATTCTCCTTTTCCGAGCCGTCTTTCCACGCCTTTTCACTCGTATTGTCCGCGCGGATGGCCGTCTCCCGCTCCGTCGTCACGGTCGTACCATCACCGATGGTAACCTTCGACGTGGAATTCACGGTGTACCTCGTATCCGCCCCGGTGCCGCTGTATTCGCCGGCCGCGACGGACTCGATCTCATAGTTTCCTCTGTCCTTGTGATCCGCAGAAATCTCTGCACTGCCCGCCTGGAGCTTCACTTTCTTTCCGATCGCAGTCTCGGTGGTATTCGTCATGTCGATGCCCACGACTGCCACAGATCCTGCGATGACGCCGCCGCTTCCGGCGATGGCATGCGCATAGGCATTGTAATCATCTGTCGGCTGATGCATCACCGCGCGGGCGATGAGCTTGTCTTGAGCCGTGAGAGATGCCCCGTCAGAGATGGTGACACGCGAGGTGTCTTTGGATTCGATCTCTGCCACGGTCGCCCCCACGCCGCCGAGGCCGACGCCCGCTGAAGTCGCGAGTGCGGACATCTTCGGCGTATTTTCCGCCGTGAGGGAGATCGTTTCCCCGGAGAGCTTCGCCTTCTTCCCGACTTTCGTTGTGACACCCACCGCCGACGAAAGGTCTGCGCCCGTCCCCGTGCCGCCGAAAATGCCTGCCGCCGCGCCGATAGCCGTCGCATCCATCGCGGTCTTGGCATCCGAAGACACCGTGAGCGTGTCATCTGCCTTCACTTCGCCCGCGTACTTGCCCTCCTCGTCTCCGATGCCCGCCTCCGAAGAGCCGGTGACATCCGCTGTGATGACAGCACCATTCAGTGCGGCGTAGAGCGCCACCGAGGCCCCGGCCACATACGCTTTGAGCGTGCGGTCATTGTCCGACGTGATGGAAATATTCTTCGCGTGGATGGCATTCGTATCACCAAGGAGCGCCGAGACGGCACTCTTGTCTGTCCATGTCCCGACCGTTCCCTGCCCGGCCACGCCGCCGGAGACGGAAGCCCCTGCGATGTATTCATCAAAGTCGTGCGCGGCTTTTGCGGAAATGGCAAGATCCTTCCCTGCCGTCACCGTCGCCGCCTTGTCCACGAGCGCCTTTGTCTGCGTGTCTGTATGCAGTACGCTGACGGACGCGCCGACGCTCGCCACCGCGCTGCCCGAGAGACTGCCCATGATATTCTGCACGGAGAGCTTGTCATCCGCTTTGACGGTGACATCACCGCCCGCCGTGACAGCCGTCCCGTTTCCGATCTTTGCAAGCGTGCCTTTCTCACCCGCGGTGCTCGGCGCCTCGGACGCAAAGGTGGTTTTGAGGCTCGATCTCACTTCATCGAGCGACTTCGTGTCATACGCATCGATGGCTTTGCCCGTATCCTTATTGATGTTCGCAAGTTCCTCATTCACCCAGCTGTCGAAGCCGACGGTCTCGCCATTCTCGCTCGCCTGGCCGGAGAGCGTCTTCTGGTCTTCTTTGGACATCGTGCTGCCGACGCTATAGACGGAAATGCTGCCCGCGAGGCCGAAAGAGCCAATGGCAGCCGAAATCGCATTCGACATGATGCCATGCATATTGTCTTTCGCTTCGACGGTCACGCTGCCGCCCGATGCGACCTTGTTTTTATCGCCGAGGAAGGCATTCGTCTGCGTCTTGATATTTCCTACATCGACGGCTGCACCGACCGACGCACCGCCGGAGCCGGACGCCGCGGTGACGGTGTTCTTCATTTCCTTGACTTCATGCGTCGCCGTGAGCGAGACATCCTTCGAGCCGTCCCTGCCATAGCCTTCCTTCTGGTTGATTTCTGCGCCCGTATCCGTGTACGCCTTCGTGATCGCCGTGAGATTCATCACATTCGTCGCGCCCGCGAGGCCGACATAGGAGCCGCCCGCCGCCTGGAGCGACAGATTGAAGAGGTCTTCCGTGTTCCGGGCATCCAAAGAAATCTGGCTCTTCGCGTCCAGTTTGGCCGCCTTGCCCGCATAGGCTTCAGTGTCTTTATTGATATTCGTCACGGCGAGCGCCAGCCCTGCGCCGCCGCCCACGAAACCGATGGATGCGCCGCCGTTGCCGCCATGAAGTTTCGTCGCATCCGACGCCGTGATGGCGATCCCATCTGTATCAGCCGTGCCTGTGGCAGTGAGCTCGGTATTGTCTTCCGTATACGCTTTGGTCTTCGTATCCAGCACATTCACGCCGACCGCACCATTGATGGCCGCGGTGCCTGCAAGGCCGCCCGCGATGGTCGCATAGGTGATATCTGTCGTATGATCTGCTGCGACGCGGACATTCTTCCCCGTGACCTTCGCACCGCCATCGACATGCGCCTTCGTATCCGCGCTCATCGAGACGGTCGAGTTTGCCAGCCCGATGCCAGCTGTTTCACCGCCACCGAGACCGCCCGCGCCCGCACCCTGTTTGAAGGAGGAAATCGCCTGTACGGCGGCGTCGCCCGAGGTGGTGACACTCGCCGCCTTCCCCACATGGGCATCCGTCTGATGCGTGACAAACGTCTCCGACGCCGCGCCAGCGACGCCCGCCGTACCGCCGACGCCAAGACCTGCCGCCGCTGTCTTCGAGTCGCTGGTATTCTCTGCTCGTACAGTGAGGCTTTCCCCGCCAATGCTCGCGTGGTTGCCTACATAGGCAGCCGCTTTCTTATGTACCACTTCGACCGCCGCGGAGAGGCCGCCGGCACCTGTCCCGCTCACAGCCCCGCTGCCGCCGGAGGTCGTGAGCTTCGTCGTATCCTTCGCCGTCACGGAGACGGCACCCGCCTCTATGAGCTCGGCCTTGCCCGCGTCCGTGACATCTTTGTCCTCTTGATTTCCGATATACGCTTTCGTATCCGTCGAAATCACATGGAGTCCGGCTGCCCCGGCGCCGGCAAATGTATCCCCCGTCGCGATCGTCGCCGCAACAGAGGTCAGGTCCTCTTCCGACTCGGCATTCACGCGGACAGAAGATGCCTTCGAGAGCTTCGCACCGTCTTCGATGGACGCATAGGTATGCCCCTTGTACGTCTGCACGTCAGCCGCCGCGCCGATGCCCGTGCCGCCCAGGTTGATCCCCAGGCCGCCGGCCAAGCCGAAGAGGCGCGCTGTATTCTTCGCTTCTACGTCAACGCCCTGATTTCCTGCCTGATAGTTCCCTTTGCCGATCGATGCATCGGCTTTCTGGGAAATGACATTCACCGTGACCGAGCCGGAACCGGCGAATTTCGACGCGCCTGCCGCAAAGCCCACCGCGACGGTCTTCGCCGTAGAGTCACTCGCCTCATCCTTGGCCGAGCCATTGTACACATTGTCCGCCTTGACAGAGATGCCGTCTGCCTCGATGGTCTTTTCTTTCTTTGCATCGCCGGAGAGCGACGCCTTGACTTCCGAATCATTCACCATGACCGCGACCGACGCGCCGACGGCCGTATTCGAGATCGCGCCCGTACCGACGCCGATCGTCGCATTGCTGTGATTTCCGGCATCGATCGTAAGGGCCCCTGTCTTCATAGCCTTGCTGCTATCCACATGGGCATCCGTCGTCGTATGGATCCAGTTCCCGCTCGCAGAGAAGGACGTCGCCGCCTTATCCGCCAGTGCGCCGGACATAATGATGGACGTGATCTGGCTCGCTTCGTCCGCAGTGACAGCGAGCTTGCCCGCCTTTTCCTCTGCCGCTATCCCAGCCACTTCACTGTTTTCCAGATACGACTTCGTATCACCTTCGATGAGGTTCACACCGATGGCTGCGCCGACCGCGGAAGAGCCCGTGGAAACAGACACTGCCCCTGTGTACGAGTCGATTTTTCCCTTGTCCTTCGCTTCGATGGTGGTGGCCTCTTTCGCCTTGACCGTACTGTCCTTCACATGCGCATCCGTCTTGTCATCCACCCAGTTCAGGCTGATCTGCCCTGCACCGGAGAAGCCCTTCGTCGCACCGCTGCCGCTCTCCGCGATGTTCAGGATCGTCGCATCATTCTCCGCACGGACGGTGAGGGATTCATCGATGTCCTTCCCGTCCTTGCCTTTTCCTTCATTGCCGCTGAGGGTGAGCGTCGCCCCGTTCACATAGGCTTCGTTGTCCGCCGTGATGGAGTTGTACATGAAGCTTCCCGCAAGCGCCGCTCCGGCCTTGGCATGAAGATTGGCTCCGATGGCCGCCGACGTCGCGCGGATCGCACTGTCATTCAGACCATTCACACGGAGCGCATCGGCCGTGACAGAGGGCGCAGTCCCACCGTCTTGTTTCGCCACGGTCGCCTTCGCGGTATCGATGATACGGTTCACGGACACATTCGCTGCGGCCGCCAGACCACCCTTCGCCTCAGCCACGTTATCCTTCATCGCGCCGTCCTGATTTGCAACATTTGCAATATGCTGATCCGCTTCCTGACCAAGGAGCGGTGCATTTTCATCGGCATCATCCATATCATTGACAAAATCTTCCAGCTCGATGCCGTCTTCATCGCCGTCTTCGACCGCATGGAAACCGGTACTGCCGGCCTTGTTCTTCACATTCGGCTTCTTATTGTCATAGGCGACCGCCCCCGCGACAGAGGCTGCGATGATCTCGCCCGTGTTCTTCGCGGAGACATTGACATTGTCCTCTGCCGTGACATTCCCCGAGATCGCGGCTTCCGTATCACGGTTGATGTGATTGTACGCGATGGACGCACCAATCCCTGTGCCGCCGCTGACGCCGATCGCGCCCGCCGCCTGAATGGTCTTCGAGAGGTCTTCCGCGGTGACAGAGACATCCTTCGCCGTGACCGTCGCGTTTCCAATGCGCGCCTTCGTCGTATTATCGAAACGGTTCACGCCCACCGTTGCATCGACAGCGACCGACTTCGCCGGGCCGCCTGCCGCGGCCATCGCGATATTGAGCGCGCGTGCCTTCGCATTGACATCTGCCGATCCCTTCGCTGTGACCACCGCGCCGTCATCGATATAGGCCTCTGCGTTATTCTTCTGATGCACGGAGAGCGCCGCGCCGCCGACGCCTGCCTTGGATGCGTCGTCCATCGTCCAGCCATTTTTATTGAAAATGTCCTTGAAGCCCAATTTCCAGAGATTCAGCGGTGCCGCGCTCAGATACGACTGGATCGTACCTGTCAGATTCACTGTCGTGATGTCCGTCTCGCCCGTGACATTCACGTTGCCAGCGGCATCGACTGCAGGCGTCGTCGTCTGCGTGTCATCTTTCTTTCCAATATACGCTTTGGCGTTGTTGTCATAGTTCACGATGGAGACGGACGCCGCGCCATTCACGTTGTCGCCATTTCCCGCCGCCTGCGTCCAGCTGTCCACCAGATCGGGAAGGACGGGATTTGTATCGATCGAGTTAAAGAAGACATTCAAAAGCTGATCCACGGGATCGCTGCTCTGCCAGCTCGTCTGCCATGGAATGATCGTCTTCGCATGGACGGTCGTATCCCCGGTGGTCTTCGTGTCGCCACTGATGAAGGCGGTCGCGTGATTTCTTTGTTCCAGATAAGAGATCGCCGCCGTGATGGTATTGTCCTTCTTCGTGGTCTCATCCTTGGACGTTGTATCATTCTGGTACGAACCAACGACCGCATGGCTGCGAGAGAGCGTCAGCGCATCGACCGTGAGCGACTTTGCGCCCGCCGCGTCACTCGCATTCCCGCTCGCATCGATGCCGCGCACCTTCCCCGTCACAGACGCCGTCGCATCATTGTCACTGAAAAGAAGCGCCGTCGATGCATTTGCCCCCAGCTTGTTCCATGGTTTCTTCTGGTTCGCTGGCTTGTCCGCTTTATCGAGGTCAAGGTCCTTTGCCGCCTGACCTGTCTTATCTTCTTCGGTAAATGCTTTTTTCAGTTTCGAGAAAAATTTTCCCACGCCTGCCTTGATCGGATCTGTCGTCGGCTTGAGCGCCGTATCCCCGCCGATGCTCGATGCCGTCACCGTATCCGCCGCATAGACGCCGCCGTTTTCAGAGAGCGTATTCTCCGCTTTGACCGACACATCGCCCTTCGCGTAGACCGTGCCCGCCATATCCGCGCTCGCTTTCGTATCAGAGATCCCGAGACCGACCGCGAGCCCCAGCGTTTGTCCGCAGTTCGACGCGCCAGAGCCCAGCGAGCGGATCGATTTCGCACTGATATCCACATCGCCCTGGCTTGTCAGCGTCGCCTTCTTTCCTACCTTCGCCGCGATGTCGCTCGTAAGCTGCGCCCAAGAGAAGTCCAGCGACAGCCCGCCCATCGGCACTGCGCTGAAATCTATCAGGCTCATCTTGACCGCATTCGTGCCTTCCGCGGAGAGCGTCGTATCCTTCGCGGAAGTGATCGTGCTGTCATCCACATCGACGTACGACTTCACGTCGCCGATGCCCACGTTAAACCCGATGCCAACAAGATTCACATTGAACGGTGCGATATCCGACTTTGCGTCTGACGTGATCTTCACATCGCCATGCCCCTCGGCGCCCGTGCCATCTCCGAGAGCCGTGATATCCGTCTTGTCGATGTCCACATTCGCCTCGGCATACGTCTTCGTCGCCGAGCCGAACGTGCGGAAATTGCCGCCGTACTCTTCGATGAGGCCCAAGACGGCATTGTGATCCTTTTCCCGCTCGATACCCGCCTTGATCTCCGCATCAGAGAGCTCATGGTCATCACCGATGACGCCCGACGTCGTGGCGCGGGCGGAAATGTCTACATTATCTCCCTTGATCGTATTTTTGCCTCGGCTCTCCTGTCCCATCTTCACCAGCGCATACGCGCCGTCACCGATGTCCCAGGCATAGAGCTTCGTCGCCGCCGTCGCATGGATGGAGACATCCCCCGCCTTATGACCGCTCTTTCCTTCGGCCGTGATCGTCGCATCATCCACATCGATGCGGGAGACGCCCATGACATTTCTGACCGCCGTGATATCGATCTTGCCGCTGTCCTTCTTCTCCGATGACGAGTCGATGTAGGCGTCCTTGATGGAGATCATGCCATCACCCGGCTCCTTATCGGGATCCGCCTGCAGCTTCGCATCCTGCGAAGACGCCGTCAGCGCGATCGCCCCGCCGCCGGACGTGATGCGGCTCGCCTTCGCTTCCGTACCGGTGACAGAGAGGTTATCCCCTGTCTCTACGGTGACACTCCGCCCATGAGACGCGATCTCGCCTGCCAGCGTGATATCCTTCTTCGCGACCAGCGCGATGCCGTCCGTCGTCGCTACCGCCGCCGTCGCATCCACGATGCCCGCCGTATTTACAAGAGAATTTCTATATGTATCCGCACTCTGACCCGCGGTGTAATCATGAAATGCAGCCCCCGTCTGGATCATGCCGTCCGTCTGCGAGATCGTACTCTTTGCCGAAGCGATGACCACACTGTCCTTTGCGTTGATTTTGCCCGCGAAAGAGATCCCGGCATCACCTGCCGTGTTCCCGCCCCACAGAGAGCCGTCATTCAAAAGGCGCGCCCGCTCCACCGGCGATTTCTGATAGAAGTCCTTGTCCCGGTCAAAATTGACCTGAACCGGCCCCGACTGAGAAGGCATAACGTAGTAGCCGTTATAGAGCGCATCACCCACCGCTGTATTCGTCCCGAGCGTCAGGCGGCCCACATTGAAGACACCATGCGAGCCGACCGCGATACCTGCATTCGAGAAGAAATACACGTCCCCGCCGATCTTGTTATCCTTGATCGCATTCACGACACCGTCTATGTCGATCTTGTTCTTGACGACATTGATCTGGTGATTCGCCTCTCCCATATGGAGATTCGCCACATCGTGCTGCTTGATGCCGAAATCATTGAACTTGTTCAGCGCATTGCCGCCCTTCACCTGCTGATTCGTGATATCATACTGCTTGCCGCTGTTTGCGATATCCGTCACTTTGACCGTATTGCCATAGTGCTTCTGGTCCGCCACCGTCACGTCCGCATAGATGAAATTGCAAGCCGCGCCCCAGCCTGCGATAGCAAGGAGCAGTGCCGTCCCTGCGCGGGAGAGGACACTCCCGCCGCGTCGCGCACTCTTCTTCCCCTGATGGGTCTTCACCAGCTCCGAAGCGACCACATAGCAGCCGCGCGTGGCATTCCATACGACTTTATATATCTTGTTCATAAGACGGTCCTCCTTTGGGTGAGAAGATCATGGAAATAGGTTGATGGGTTCAGGGTTAGCCCGTAGGACGTGCTGCCCTTTGATTCCATTTGAAAGCTTCGTACTCTCTAGTTAGGAGTGAGGAGTTAGGAGTGAGGAGTGGTGGTGCGGCGCATAAAAATCAGAAGCGCCACGGAGTTTTGAAACTAGCGGTTTTCTCGTATCGCAAACCTAATCCCTAGCCACTAATCCCTAGCCACCAGTCACCAGTCCCTAGTCACCAGTCCCTCAAAATCACACATTCCTCTGCAGATAGAAATGCACTCTCGGCGATGCATCTCCGATATTTCCGGAATCCTTGAGCGGGATGCCGAGGACGGCCTTGCCATACCAGCCGCCCTTGCTGCACTCCAGACCGAAGCCTGTGCTCGTGAGGTAGTCCTTCGTTGTTTTGACGCTGAAATTGTTATATGCGACGCCGTGATCAAGGAAGACGAAGCCTCGCCAGGTCTGATGGTCACTGCTGATGGGGAAGCCGTACTCCATACCGGCGAACCAGCCTTTATCGCCCGAAAGGATACTTTCCTTGTATCCGCGGACGCTCCCCATACCGCCCAGCGTGAACTGCTCCGTCGAGGGCAGCGACTCGAAGGCGGTGTACTGGCCATAGAGACGATAGAGCATGTACTGGTCATTCTTGAGATTCTGCCGCCGCATGAGGTAGGCGCTGTAGTACGAGCCATTGTTATCCTTATGGTTCGCGCGGTCATCACTCTCGTAGCCCGTGACGCTGGTCATGAAGAACCACAGCCCGTTCTCATCGAAGCTCCGCGCCGACAGGCCGGCCTTCACCGTGCGCGTTGCGCTATTCGAGAGCTCCATCCCGGAGTATGTGGTATCCGACCATTTCCGATGGCCTTCCAGAAAGACATCCACACGGGAAAGCGGCGTGATATTCACGAGGTGCGTGATGGAAATCGCCGCGTCATTCGAATTGGCCTTCATGTCATAGTCCTTGAAGGCGCCGTCGATGATATCCACCAGATTTCTGCTGTAGGAAATCTGCGCCCGCGTCCCGTGATGCCCCCATGGTGTATCGTACATCACCGAGCCGCCCCAGATGCCTTCCGTCCACACCGGGCTCACCGCAAGGCTCGCATCATGCCCGCCGATCCCGCGGTACTCCGTATACGCACCGATGCGATAGCGGCCGCTCTCTTTCTGGCCCGCATTGTCCGTGAAAATAAAGGATGTCAGCGGATTCTCCTTCTCTCCGAGCACCAGGTGGAGGTCAGAGGTCCCTTCCTCTTCACCCGGTACCAGCTCTGCCTGCACCTGATAGGTATTCGTCGAATTGTACACGCGGAGCTCATCCTCGAGTCGGTCCACGTCCACCAGCTCGCCCGTCCGTCCATGGATGCGCGAGAGGAGCGCCTTCTCGGAAATCCGCTGATTTCCTGTGACGACCGTCTTTCCGAATTTTCCTTCAATGAGACGGATGTAGACCACGCCGTCCTGCACCTTCTGCGGCGGCAGCACCGCCTGTGCCGTCACGATGTGCTTCTCCTGATACAGCGCATTCAGGCGGGCCACCATGTCCGTCAGCTCTTTCACAGTGGCAGGCCCTGCGCCTTTGAAATGGATGGCCTTCCGGATCTCCTCTGCGGAGAGAAATTTCGACGGCGTCACGCGGATCTCCTTCACTTCAAAGACCAGCCCGCCCTCTTCGGCCTTCGCCTCCGAAGAATGCACGGCATCCAGCGTGCGGTAGCGGCTCTTCTGATAATACGACGCCACCTGCTGGTTCGTCTCGCTCATGCGCGACGCCTGATCCGTCACCTTCTGCACCGCCGGATCCGTCGGATTGAGCTGCGGCAGCGCCGGCGCAGCACTCACGCTGCCTGAAAAAAGAAGGGCTGTCAAAAGACTGAGAGATAGCGATTGTATAGTACGTTTCATGGCAAGTTCCTCCATCGGAAAAAAGGGGACACGCAGAAGACCGTCTGCTTTTTCTAAAAAAGGGTACACGATGCCTATTCTGTATCTATTATACAGGAGATCCTTCCTTCTGACCCTGTCACAAGTGACAGGGTCAAAAAATTTTGAGAAAAGTTTTTTGGGAGGATGAGGGACTAGGGACTGGGGACTAGTAGCTAGGGATTAGGGATTAGGAGTGACTGGTGACTAGTGACTGGTGACTAGAAGACCGAGAGACCGGGAGACTGGGAGACTGGGAGACATCTGATGTCTGATGTCTAACGTCTAACGCGGGCATCGCCCCATATATACTCGCGGCGCTTCATTATTTTTTGCGCCGCACCACCACTCCTCACTCCTAACTCCTAACTCCTAACTAGAGCGTGCGAAGCGCTCAAACGGAACCCAAGGGCCGCACGCTCCACGGACTCCCCCCACGCCTTGTTCCTCATGCTATAATAGTATGATGTAAATATTTCCATAGCACCTTGGACGCGCTCCTCGTTTCCCAAAGAAAGGACCCACTCATGAACACCCCGTTGGGGGCTGACTACAGAAGCCCCACTTTCTGGCAGCGGCTGTTTTTCATCCTGGCCATCACTGTGGTCGGGACATTTCTCTACTCCGTCGGCATCAATGCCTTCTATGTCCCCCATCACTTCCTCGCAGGCGGGCTCACCGGCATCGCGATGATCCTGAACTACCTGACGGGCTTTCCCATCGGTATCGCAAACCTCATCCTGAACATCCCGATCCTTCTTCTTGCCCTGAAATTCATGGGAAAATTCTACACCCTGATCACCATCATAGGCACCGTGCTCTGCTCCGTCTTCATCGACCTCACCGCACCGCTTGCCGCCATGTCCTCCGTGAAACAGCCGCTCGTCTCTGCCATCGCAGGCGGCGTCATCCTTGGCCTTGGCATGGGGCTCCTCTACCGCTACAACAGTAACACCGGCGGTCTCGATGTCATCGGCGCGATCCTGAAGAAATACTTCAATCTGGAGATCGGCTACGTCGTCTTTGCGCTGAACTTCCTGATCGTCATGGCCAGTGCCTGGATCTTTGCCTTGGAACTCGCCATCTGCACCCTGATCGCGATGTACATCAATGCGAATCTCTCGAGCCGTCTCGTCATCGGCTTCGCCCAGCGGAAAGCCGCCTTCATTGTTTCTGACAAGCCTCTTGAGATCGCAGACGCCATCCTCCGCAACATTCACCACGGTGCGACCCTTCTCTACGGGCAGGGCGCCTTCTCCGGCATGGATAAGCGCATCATCTTTGCCATCGTCGATCTGACACAGATCACGAAGCTCCGTCACTACATCGAAGAAATCGACCCGCATGCCTTTCTCTTCATCATGAATACCACAGACGTCATCGGCCGCGGCTTCACAAGCCCGCTCTCCACCGTAAAGACCATGCCGAAGTCCATGCGCTACACCAGTAGCCCCGAGGGCGAAATGGTCCCCACGCGCATGTGGCAGTATGAAATGGACGAAGAAGCCCACCCAAATCAGGGCGAGGCCGAACGTGAAGCTGAGAAGATCGCAAGAAAGCGTATGAGCTATAGAAAATAAAAAAGGGCTGTGAAGAAGTGAATCCTCATTTCTTCACAGCCCCTTTTTACTTTGCTTTCATTTGGTTCCGGGTTCAGGGTTCAAGGTTCAGGGTTCTCGTGGCGGCTTCGCCGCCTTTTTTTAGAAGATGGTATTCTCGTATCGCAGCC
>ERZ1034871.643-NODE-643-length-19667-cov-7.251173_pt1 | contig 19667 bp, 7 predicted proteins | sample MGYA00520631_ERZ1034871 | MGnify/ENA primary metagenome ERZ1034871 (study PRJEB33766, sample SAMN09781721) | gut metagenome | biome: gut microbiome | host: Homo sapiens | place: Madagascar | study: EMG produced TPA metagenomics assembly of the PRJNA485056 data set...
CAATATAATCACTTGATACTCAATACGCCTTGTTCCTCTTCAACGAGGACGAATATTAATCGCTTTGGGCTGTGCTGATGCGGCTTGAGGCAAGATAATAATAAGCGATATGGAGATTTCTGTTCGGAGATTGCCATATCGCTTTTTTCATACATACCTGCTACCTTTTATTAATAATATCCTTCACTAAATAACAAGAAACAACGATGAGCCGCACTACTTCCGACTTCTTCACTGCCCCTAACGGTTTGACAACTAACACTTACAGCGACTTTGAAGAGATTGCTTCTTCAAAGTATACTGTTATCGTGAAGGCAAGGAAGTATGGTCAGTGGTTTGTGCTGAAAGCACTTGCCGAGGATTATCGCGGAAGAGGACAGTACGAATCGCTTTTGACTTCGGACTGTCCGACTCTGACAGCTATGCCATTCTTTTAAAGCATTCGAGCGTACTGCTACCAACCGCAACTCTGCGGAGCCTGCCTCAGCAAAAGTCTCGCTCGATGATTTGATGGTGGAGATGGACAACGGAATAGCCGAAATCATGAACCCGTATATAGCGAGGGTGAAGGCAGGCATCAAGGAATACGAGCAAAATGCCATCTTGGTGGAGATAAGCGAAACGATGGAGAGCTACTGCAGGTCTTTCTTCTCAAGAGATGATTTGGGCGATTCGTCCGTCATCCTTATGCATGAATTTGAAAGGTATTTTAAAGATAGAATGGACGGCCCACCTTTATCTTTGCATTGTTAGCCCGCTCTACCACGAACTGCTCGTTGCCAGTGTAGCGGAAAAGGTGGTGGCTGGGCTTGTAAAACGCAGTGGGAGAGGGATATGAAAACTGGAGTGCGAAAAAAAGTTGAAGAAAATGTGCATTGTATTAAAAAATATACTATCTTTGCAAATGACAGGCTTTTGCGCCTGCTTACTGACTAGACCTTGAGATTTAATTGCTCCCTATGTGTGCTTGTTCTGTAGAACAAGAATAGACTGAACTAAACGAAAACTTATTAAAATCCCCGAAACTAAAAGCTAACTAAACCCGTAATTAAATAAAAAACTAAACCCGAATTAAGTAAAAAACTAGACAACCCCAGAAACCATAAACCCTAACTGTGCAATAATAGACGTTGATGCCCCTGCACAAGGAGTAGGCTGCAACGTTATACGCCGTCAATGTATCAATCAGAATAGCGTTCACGCCGTCAATGCAGAAGTTGGAATAGAGGTTTAAGGCACGTCAATACAGAAATTAGATAGAAATAACATAAACAATCCAAAAACTCAACACAATGAAAAGAACGCTTATCACTCTGGGTGTGTTCGCAGCCATTCTGTGTACACTCGCCTTTGCCGCAACCGGTCAAGGCCCCATCAGTCAACTAAAGCAAATGTTAGGTTCTGCCTCCCAAAAGCAGAGCAAGTCGATAACCGAACTGAAGATAGACGAGGCGAGTCTTGCCTTGGCACGCAACAGAGTGCCCGACAGCGGTAAGACAGCCCGCATGAAGAAGCTGAAGAGCAGCCTGCAGACACAGGTGGTCGACTTGTGGAAGTTCGATGACGGCACATCGCTGGCGCACAATGGCTACGTGGATGTTGATCTTGCCTCTAATGTCATAGATATTACGGGTAGCGATCTTAGCTTCAACGCCCTGCTTACGAAGCAGAAGGACGGCGTAGACTCATGGGTAGCATCGTATAAGAACATGTACAACTTCAGCGGCAGGCTGGAGGCTGACGGCGATGCTATCGTAAAGCCTTGCATTCTCTATACATCAGATAATGATAATTCGCTGTATATCGCCAATTCGACAGAAGTGACGCTTAGCGCCGAGAATAACTATACAAGCGATTTCTCTGTAAACACTTGGATGGCCGAGGGGCAGATAATGTATCTTGGATTCATCGTTCAGAAGAGCGACAAGAGCACCGTCATCAAGTCGCACGACAACGCGTTCTACTCTTCTCGCGATATTCTCGTGGCAGAGAAGTGGAGCGCAGAGAAGAATCTGCCTGGTCTTGGCATCACCGAGGACATGGCTGCCAACGCCTACACCATAGTATGCCCCGACACCGTGACGACGCTCGGCCTGTATCTCGCCGGCGATACGTTGTGCATGGTGGGCATGAACACCACGGCTACCTCCTTTGTAGCTCCGAGCAGCGTGTTTATAAACGATAAGGAGTACGTAGTAGAACTGTTCGGCAAGCCGAAGTTCGACTCGTTCGACTGGTCGGGCTCGCAGAGCGTCACCTCGCTCGACCTCAGCGGTGTGAAGAATGTGAATCTGCTGTTCGGCGGTTCTTCCGTAACCGACCTCTATCTATCCACCTATTGCTCGATTAACAGCTACGGCTATCTGGGCGATATCTATCTGCATCTGCCTTACGGCTATTTGCGCTCTCAGTATAAGAACTTTGGCTTCAAGCGCATCCTTATCGGCGAGGAGCAGCCCGAGTATCCCGAGTCGGCATTTGACGCCGCTTGGATAATGCCTGGCGAACGCGAGGGCGATTATTTCGGCTTAATGAATAACGCTGGCTACCTCAACCTGGTTGAGATCATCACGCAGGAAGAGAGCGTAGTTCTGCCGACTACAAGCAGCTGGTATGGTAGCAGAATATACATCACACAGTTCGGCGCGCAGCACACCGCCACTCCGGAGGCGCTTTACGCCAAGGCGCCCAACCTCAAGTCGGTTGTTCTCCCCGAACGCTGTCAGAAACTCTTTGTCGACTGGGAAGCAGCGCCGTTCACCGAGCTTCACATTAAGGGCGCTAAGCCCGAGACGCAGTACGCCCTGCCTTCGGGCATGAGCGTGTACATCGCTTCGCAGGAAGCGTATAACAACTTCAAGTACGACGACTCGTGGAACTCTGCCGAGCTGAAGCCCGAAGGCTGGGAGCTGAAGAAGCTCGAGGCGATGTGCGCCGACAGCCTCACCACGCTCGAGTTCGACTACTTCGACGGAGAGCTTGGCGTAGTGGGCATACGCACCACAGCCACCACCGTCACCATCCCCGACAGCGTAGTGCTCGACAGCGTGAAGCACAAGGTGGAGATATTCGGCGACGCAAGACTGAACCGCTTCGACTGGTCGGAAGCGCAAAGCGTGACCACGCTCAACCTCATGAACGTGGAGCAGCTGTATTTCAACTTCGAAGGCTCTGCCATCACCGACCTTTTCTTGAGCGGAAACTTCTCAATTAAGCGAGAAGCCGACCTGAGCCAGATTTATGTGCACATGCCTTACGGTGTGAACCGCAACAACTACGGACACCTCGGCGCAAAGCGCGTGCTCATAGGCGAGGAGAAGTCGTTCTATCCCGAGCCGAGAATCCAGGACAGCTGGGTGATTGCAGGCGAACGCGAAGGCGACTACTTCAGCATTATGCAGAACGGCGACCGCTTCTGTGTCGTTGAGATATTCACTGAGCAGGACAGCATACAGCTGCCCGAATCGACACCGTACGAGAACGGTAGCGTCATGCAGATCGCCTCTGCCGGCAACAGCAACTACTACGAAACATCATATCGCATATTCGAGAAAGCGCCTAACCTGAAGTCGCTCGCCGTGCCAGCCGGCTACAACCAGATCTATCTCAACTGGAACAACTCAATGTGCCGTCTCAACGAGCTGCACATGAAGGGCAACATGCCTACAACCGACTGGAGCATTCCGTCGTCTTACGTTGTATATATCGGAACCAAGGAGGCTTACGACCAGTATAGCGCCAACTCTAATTGGTATAACGCCGACCTGCAGCCCGAGGGCTGGGACTTCGACTGGCTCGCCGTGAACGTGCAGCGCAAGGGCGAGTTCGCACAGACCTACATCGAGATGACCGACGCCGACTGGAGCAAGGGTGTCAACGTGAAGGTGATAGGTGCGCTCAACGATACCGACCTCTCTAACATGAAGAAGCTCACACGTCTGCGCTGTCTCGACCTCGCCGACGCTACGTTCCAGGCTCTGCCTTCGTCATTCCTCAACGGACAAAAGACCATCAAGGAGATTACGCTGCCCGAGAACCTCAAGATCATACCAAGCTATGCATTCAACGGCTGCCAGCGTCTCGCTAAGGTGAACGCCGCCGGCGTTGAACGCATCGAAAACTACGCATTCAACAGCTGCTACAAGCTCGCCGACTTCGACATCTCGAAGGTTGCGTACATCGGATCGTATACGTTCAATACTTGCAGCATGTTCGCACCCACTGTCCTCTCAGACGCGCTGCAGACTCTCGGTTCTAACGCCTTCGCCGGTACGGCAATAACAGAAATAGCCGTTCCGCAGACCATCACAGCTCTCGAGAACAATGTGTTCAGCAGCTGCAAGCAGCTACAGAAAGTAACGCTCTCGCCGACGCTTCGCACCATTGGCAGCTGTACGTTCCAGAACTGCTCGGCGCTTAGCGAGATAGTTGTGCCCGAGTCGGTTACGACTATCGGCGAAAACGCATTCAGCGGATGCAGCGCCCTCAGCAGCATCACCCTGCCCGAGACACTTACCAAGATAGGTTCGTATGCATTCTCTAATTGTAGCGCCCTCACCGAGCTCACCATACCGTCGAGCGTTGAGGACATCGCCTACGGCATACTGCAGAACTGCAGCGGTCTGCTCACCGTGAAGTGCAAGGCCATCGTGCCTCCGCTTGCAACCGGCAGCTTCACCGACGGCATGGACCTCAACCACTGTACGCTCTACATAGCTCCGTTTACTATCGACGCCTACCGCGACGCACAGTACTGGAACGAGTTCTACATCATGAAGCCGCTCAACGAGCCGGTGAAGAACATCTACGTCAAGCGACCGATGACGTTCGACCTCCAGTCGGGAGACAACGCCGTGCTGCAGGACAACCCGAACATGACGCTCGACTACAATATCGACAACGACTACTGGGGAAGCTCTGTAAAGAACAGCGTCGGACAGCTCACCGCTTCGGGCGACGGCACACTCTCGGCAGGCGTATTCACCATCAACAACTACTTCTACAGACGCAGCTACAATAGTATCAACGAGAACAATGGCATCTACTACAGCAGCGACCGCCGACCGACACTCCTCAACAACGCAGAGAATATGCGCGCCGACAGCGTGCTCTGCAAAGTGAAGTTCGAGACGAACACATGGCACTTCATCTCGTTCCAGTACGACGTGCAGATGAGCGACGTATACGCACTCAACAACACCGACTACGTCATCCGCCAGTACAACAGCGCTAAGCGTGCGGCTGCTACCGGCGACCAGACCGAACAGACCGGCGCCTCAAGCAATTGGGAGCCGGTGCCGGCAGACGGCGTGCTGCAGGCAGGCAAGGGCTACATCATTCAGGCTGCCAACAACACCACCACTGAGAGCGGAAACAACAACGAGGCAGTAGTGGTATTCCCGTCGCGCAACACCGTGACGAAGAACCGTCTCTTCACCTCGAACGACATCATCGTGCCGCTTGAGGAGCACGCTTCAGAGTTCGCCCACAACCGCTCGTGGAACCTCGTGGGCAACCCGTACCCGTGCTACTTCAGCATGAACCAGCTGAAGGACGAGTTCTACTCGCCTATAGTGCTCTGGACGGGCGACAACTATCAGGCTTACTCGCCTATTGACGATGACATCATCCTGCGTCCTTACGAGTCGTTCTTCGTGCAGCGTCCTATCGACGTAGAGCAGATGGTGTTCGGCGCCGAGGGACGTATGCACTACAACGACGCGCTCAAGGCCACCAAGACCGACTCTCAGAAGCCTGGCGTCAACAACGCTCCGGCACGCAGCATCGACGGCGCACAGCGCAATGTCTTCAACTTCACCATCGAGGGCTGCGGCAGCGACAACCGCACACGCATCGTGCTGAACGAGAAGGCATCGATGGGCTACGACTGCTCGCGCGACGCAGCCAAGTTCTTCGCCTCTAAGCCGTCGGGCGCCGAGATATACGTAGACGCCGACGTGAAGTACGACATCTGCGAACGTCCGCTCGCAGACGGCACGGCACAGCTCGCCATCCGCACAGCCAAGGCAGGCGAATATACCATTACGCTCTCTGGCCGCTACACAGCCGACTGGACCGTGATGCTCACCGACCGCGAGACCGGCGCAACCGTAAACCTCTGCGAAGGCGCTTACACCTTCGAGGCAGCAGCCGGCACAACGGCAGGTCGCTTCCAGATAAGCTTCAAGTCGCCTCTGACCGCTATCGACGCTATCGCAGCTGAGATAGGTGCCGACGCCGAAGTGACAGTAGTGAACACAGCCGGCATGACCGTCTTCAGCGGCAGCTACGCCGAATTCAAGACAAAGGCACAGGCAGGCATCTACGTCGTAGTATGCGGCGACAAGACATACAAGACAGTGATAAAGTAAAAACCCCGGTCTTATGAAACACCTATTTATTAACATACAACGAACGGCCATGCTGCTCGCCCTGCTCATAGCGGGGTGGGTAGCCGGCTGCCCGCTGTCGGCACAAACCGTCGTCGAGCTGGTACCCAACCAGACTCTCAGCAACGGCACCGACGTAGCGAGCCTGGACGACGAGGCCACAGGCATCTCGTTCGTGTTCGACAAGAATACCAACTCGATACCTCCGAAGTATTACAATGGTGCAGTCAGAGTGTACACCGGCAATACCGTCACCATGTCTGTTCCGGCAGAGTGCAACGTGTCGAAGGTGGAGTTTCTGACAGAGACATACAAGAACGACGCCACCACGCTCTCTGCCAACGTAGGCAGCGTGAGCTATGACGCCACAGCCAAGCTGTACACATGGGAGAGCAGCAAGGCTGCAAGCGAGGTGCTGTTCAGCATCAACAAAGGACAGTTCCGCGTGAAGAACATCAAGGTGTATCTCAATTCGACGGGCGAAGTGAAGCCTAAGCCGAAGGCGCCGGTCATCTCGCACGAGAGCGGCGAGTTCTACCGCACGTTCCAAGCCGTCATCACCGACCTCAACGAGCCCGCAACAACCATACGCTACACGCTCGACGGCACCGACCCGACGGCAGACAACGGCATGGTCTATACCGCTCCGGTGGAGATTCAGGCAGGTGCAGACGCAACGCTAAAGGCGGTGTGCGTCAATGCGAACGGCGTGAGCGCCGTCGCATCCGCCACATACACCTACAAGGCAAAGAGCAAGCTCTCGTTCAGAACCAACAACAAGAGCGGTCTCAGCGCTCTCGACTATAACACATACAGCGCAGAATACGGCTCGTTCAGAGGCGATGGCGATGCGTACATCACCGACGGCTCGAGCGTGTATCTGACAGTACATCTGAACAGCGGCTACCGACTCCGCAGCTTTACGCTTGACGGCAAGCAGATTGAACTGCAGTACGGCGAATACCATTTCACCATGCCTTCAGTTACCGATGTCACCATAATGGCAGACATCGTGTACGACCCCGAATCGCCTTCCGATCCGCAGCCGCCAACGCCTGCAGAGAAGATGTATAAGCTCACTGCGGTATGCAACCCTATCGGTGCAGCTTCGCTTTCGGGCGCAGGCACCTACAAGGAGGGCGATTGGATAAACCTCTCTGCAAACAGCCGCTCGGGCTACGTGTTCAAAAGCTGGACACGCGACGGCGAGACCGTCAGCACCAACAGCTACTACAACTTCGAGATGCCGGCTTCGGACATGGTGCTTACTGCCAACTATGTCTACAACCCTACCAACCCCAAAGACCCTGAGCAGCCTAAGCTGAAACGCCCGCTTACGGCCATAGCGTCGCCGGCAGGATCAGCTACGTTCTCGCTCTCGGCTTCCGAGGTGGTGTCAGGAGAGACATATACCGTCAGAGTCAATCCCGCAACAGGCTACCGCTTCAAGGGATGGATGTTGAACGGTGTGGCGCAGGAGGAAAAGTCTACTTACTTCAGTGCGACGATGACTGACGCCGGTGCGCAGGTTGTGGCGATACTCGTCTACGATCCCGTGTCGCCAGGCAATCCGGGCGCCAACTATTACAACGCCGCTACCGGACTCGCTATCATCGACGACTTCACACCAGGCGACCTCTATAGTGCGCTCGACGCCACTGTGGGCAGCGACAACTATCAGAACGTGAACCGACTGATTGTGAAGGGACGCATGACGGACGACGACTACTACTGCATGCGCTACTTCACCAATGCTTCGGCTATCGACCTCTCGCGTACGGGAGGCGCTACGAGTGTGCCCTACCAGGCTTTCTATGATTTGTCGGTTGCGTCGGTTGCGCTTCCGGCTACCATTTCAGGTTTGGGCTACGAGGTGTTCGGCAACTGCCAGAACCTCATCGCACTCACCGTCTACGCAATGGAGCCGCCGAGCTGCTATAACGAGCCGTTCGTCAACTTTACGAACAAAGCCAACTGCATCGTCTATGTGCCGGAAGAGGCCGTAGAACTGTATGCTGCCGCCGAAGGTTGGAAGGACTTCACCATTCAGCCTATCACCAACGACGCACACATGCTGCAGGTGAACCTGCCGGCTGAAGGCAAGGACGGACGCTACAAGAACAACACCATCGAACTGGTGAACATCAACTCGGGCGTGCGACAGAAGTATGTCATCACCGACCGACAGATATACACGTTCAGCGGACTGCGCAAGGACGAGCAGTATAATGTATATATGTACTCGCGTGCAGGACTTGAGATTGGACGCATCGAGAACGTAACCATTCCGGATGGCGACATGGAGGTGGCGTTCGGCACATTGAAGCCTCTGCACACCGTTGCGGCAAAGGTGGTTTCGCCCGAAGGCGAGAACCTCACGTCGATGGCAACCGTAGAATGGCTCAAGCCGCTTGAAGACGGCACGACGGTATATCTGCGCAAGGCTGTATCGTTGGGCGAGATTCCTGAAGGTCAGCAGCTCGTATGCCGCGTTACGCTCAGCGACAAGCTTGGCACAGCGTACAAGGCTCCTGCCGACACCGCAATCAGCGTGAACGGTGCCAACAACATCTGCGTTGTAAAACTGCAGCCGCTGCGCACCATCACCCTTACCGGAACCGTTGTTGACGACGACGACATATATATTGCAGACGCTTCGGTGTCGGCAACGCAGACGCTCAACGGCAAGTTCCAGAAGACGTTCACCACAAAGACCGACCGTCGCGGACAATGGACCTTGTCTGTTCTGGCTGCGCCCGAGACACACCTCGTCGTAGCAGCTACGGAGTGCGTGAACAAGCTCGACACGCTCGGCGCATTTGCCGACGACGAGACACAGCGCGACATGGGCAAGGCGGTGATGAAGTCGATGGTGGGCGCACGCATCGCCTACGGATTCACGTATAAGGCAGCCGGATCGGAAGAAACGCAGAACTTCTACGCCGACCATCGCAATGTGACTGTCAGCGTGTTCAACGTGACGCAGAACCGCGAGCAGAAAGACCTCTCGGTGCAGTATCCTACGCTCACCGTGCTCGACGAAACCATGAACATCGGCGACCAACTGCGTCTTACCGCAGTGTCTAAGACCGGCGCATTCAGTCCGATAGAACGCATGGTGACGGTGGACGATAACCGCCGCGCACAGGCTACGTTCGACATCGTTGGCAAGGGCTGCATAGAAGCATCGTTCGAGATGACCGACAACCGCGCCGTGACAGCAATGCTCTATACTGACAATGGCGAATTGCTGAAGAAGACCGCATACGCTGAGGCTAAGGCTTCGTTCGCTGATGTGGACGACGGCGAGTACACACTCGTCACGATGGGTCAGTCGGAACTGATGAACTCCATCCTGCGTCTGTCTGCATTCGATGAGATAGGACTCAGCGAAGGCAAGGACTACGTGAAGAACGTGGTAAAGGTGGAGACAGGAAAGATTGCGACCGTGCACAACGCTACCGTTCCGGCATTCGACGAGAGTCTGTTCAGCTATACAACGGCTTCAACCTCGTTCTCTTCCAACAAGAGCAGCATCACCAACGGCAAGTATCTCACGCTAAGTTCGGTGGTCGACTTCAAGGGCGTATACAAGAGCGACATAAGCAATGTGAAGCTCGTTGTAGACCTTCCTGACGCATGCGACTTCGTGGAGAAGTCGGTCATTCAGGGTCCGAAGCTCATGCCGTACACACTCAGCGGCAAGCGACTCACCGTACAGCTCGGCGACAACTACCAGGCACAGACGCGCTTCTGCGTGATACCAACCGCCAGCAGCACGTTCAACGCCACCGCATCGGTAGTGTTCGACTACAAGGGCGCCACGCTCACGCAGCCCATCGGCTCTGCAACTGTGGAGGTGAAGACACTCGACATCATTGTGCCCGAGATAATAACATCGGCTACAATCAATGTGGCTGGTTCGGCACCAGCACGTTCTAAGGTAGACGTATACTCGGACAACGAACTCGTAGGTCACACCACGGCAAAGGCGAACGGCAGTTGGAGTGCAGAGTGTACGTTGCTCAATGTGTTTAATCTGAACGAGTATCCAATCTCGGCGAAGATTACGACCGAGTCGGGCAGTATGCTTCTCACCGAGACCAAGAACGTGACATACATCAGCAACTATCCGAAGATAAAGACGGTGACCATGAACACGAACCCGACAATCGTGTTCGACTTCGAGAAGGGCACCACCTCACACTCGTGGTACTACACGCCCGACAACGTGCTGTTCACGCTCGACTTTACCAATAACAGCGCCGATGTGCTGCAGGAGGTGTATCTGAACATCTTCGGCGAGGACGGTTCGGTGCGCACTATCGACTGCAGTTACGACACCCGCAAGTCGATATGGTTTGCCAACGTGAAGTTCGATACCTACAACGGCATCGTTAACCTCAGCGTCAACTACATTGCGAAGGGCGACTACAGCTACGACTCGGCTCAGGCTAAGCTCATCGCAAAGAAGTTTGAAGACCAGATGGCGAATGAGAAGGACAAGGCAGACGAGTTCAAGCAACTCGTTGACGACGCCTTCGTATATATCAAGCGCGACGACGTGACACGTGAGGAGAAGATAGCGTATATCACACGTGTCAAGAAACGTGTATACAAATACTACACCGGCAATGACGACGTTCCTGCCTACGGAAGTAGCGGAAACGTGAATCTCGGCATACTTGAAGACGCCGACTATAACGGAGGTAGTGCGATACTGTTCGGCGAACGCGAGGAGGACAAGAATCCGGATGCAGACCGATACATGCAGGATGCTCCGAATCCTTATGATACGAACGTGTCTTTGCCTGGAACCGACATCTCGGCTTCCGTCTCTTCTGACAAGGGATCGGCAGAATATGTATCGCCTGGCGATTACAACTTCGAGTCAATAGCCGAAGGCTTCAACGGCAACACCGACTTCACCGTCCGCAACTCTAACGGCGATGTGTGGAGTAGCCGAAACAACGACATTCCTGCCAGCTTCGACGCTGACTCGGATGAGGCTGTTGCTGCCTTCTACAATGCTGTTGCCAAAGAGCAAAGAGAGCTTTATGCAGAGTGGGCAGGCAAGGTTGGAGATATCCTAAGTGCAGCCGATTTGTCTATAGCACTGGGCGAGTCGATGCAGACAAGATATTTCAGCGACAATTTCGACCAGCTCGTAGCTCTTGCAGGCAATAAGAATCCGAATGTAAAGGCTGAGATAGAAAGCCTGGAAGCAAGTGTCGGCAAGAATCTTAAGAATCTCAAGAACCTTAAGATTGCTGGCAACGCATTAGGTGGAGTAGGCGCTTTTGTCGGCGGCTGGACTGTCGGAACTGATATCCTTGTCGGCTACGACCGTATGAAGGAATGGACCCGCATCATCGAGTCGGTAAAGGAGTCTTGTGCTGGCAATGATGTCGAGTCGATCATAGCATTGGCTAAAAAGTACAGAACATGGATCGTCGTAAGAGATGCTTCGAAGGGCGTTGGCGACTTGGGTAATACGGCTCTTGGCATTGCCGGAGTGGCATCCGCTCCTGAGACATTAGGCGCTTCGCTCGTCCTTAATCTTGTTTCGTACGGCATCGACAAGGGCTTGAGTCATTGGGAGAGCTGCTATGCTCGAACCAACATTGAGCACCTCACCGAGGTGAAGAGCCTTATAAGGCGCACATCCGACTGTCCTGACGACATGTTCAACGACGAGTATACTCCCAACCGTCCGCCGTTCGACCCGCTCACCATCAACCACGACCCTGCAGGCTACGTCTACGAGGCTGTGCCAGAGAATCGTGTGGAGGGCGTGCAAGCCACCATCTACTATAAGGAAGAAGTGGAGGACCTTTGGGGCGACAAGCACGAGGAAATCGTGATGTGGAACGCAGAGGAATATGCTCAGAAGAACCCGCTCTTCACCGACGAGGACGGTATGTATCGTTGGGATGTGCCGCAGGGACTCTGGCAGGTGAAGTTCGAGAAGGACGGATACCTCACCGCATACAGCGAATGGCTGCCTGTGCCGCCGCCGCAGTTGGAGGTGAACGTCGGAATCACTCAGAACAAGCAGCCTGAGGTTGTAGAGGCTCGTGCATACGAAGAGGGTGTAGAGGTGCAGTTCGACAAATATATGGACCCGACAACCCTTACTGATGCCAACATCAGCGTGACGGCTGGCGGAAAGAAGCTCGCTGGCGAGATACAACTCGTAGACGCGGCGCTTGCCGACGAATACGCTTCGCCCGACGATGCTGAGGCTGTGCGCTACGCTTCGCGCGTCAGATTCGTGCCCGAGCAGGCTCTCGCCACCACAACCGGCGAGGTTCGCCTCATGGTAAGCCGCAATGTTATGTCGTATGCCGGCATCCCGATGACCGAGACCTACAGTCAGACGCTCGACGTAGAGAAGGAGGTGCAGCAGATCACTGCCGAGAACGCCAAGGTGCTCTACGGAGGCGAGAAGGAACTCACCGTCTACGCTCTGCCGAGTGAGGCTGCTGCCGGACGCGTCGTTCACATCGCCAACTCGTCGGATATGGTTGCGTCGCTGGACGCCACCGACCTCACTCTCGACGCTGAGGGCAAGGCGGTAGTGAAGATAAAGGGCGACCTTCCGGGACGCACCCAGCTCTCGTTCTCTATCGACGACGTTACGGCGAAGGGACAGTGTACGGTCGACGTGATGACCGAGATTGTCACCGCCGAGGCTCCTACCGCTTCGCGCGCCAGCGGCACTGCCGTATATCGCGGCACTAAGCTCGAACTGGCTACCGACTCGAAGGATGCTACCATCTACTTCACGACGGACGGCACATGTCCGTGCGACGAGAACGGCACCCGACGCAAGTACAGCGTGCCTATCGTCATCAACGGCGACACCCATATCAAGGCGATGACAATGGTGGGCAGCGACGATGTGTCGGAGGTGAAGGAGTTCAGCTACACGCTGAAGAAGTCGGATATGGACATCGCCATGGCTGAGGGCTGGACGTGGATGTCGCACAGCTTCGCCGACGGCATCACTGCCGCGCAGCTGGCTGACGACGCTGCCGTACAGCGTGTGCAGAGTCAGACGCAGGAGCTTGTACGCGACCCGCAGCTCGGACTCATCGGCACGCTCTCCGCTCTCGAAGCGTCTGAGAGTTACAAGGTGGAGACATCGGCTGCCGTTGCTTTGCCACGCATCAGTGGTGTGGCATGGAACCCGGCTACGCCTATCGCTCTGAGCGACGGCTGGAACTGGCTTGGCTATCCTGCCGAGCAGACCATGACTCTCGATGAGGCTTTCGCCACTACTACGGTGGAGAAACTCGACGCTATCGTTGGTCAGGACGGCTTCGCACAGTACGACGGCGAACGCTGGGTGGGCACGCTCACCACGCTCGTGCCGGGCAAGGGCTATATGTACCAGAGCCAGACCGAGAAGCAGGTGGCTTACAATACCACCATCGTCTCGAAGGCTCACGCACAGCACACGCAGGGCATCGCCGACCGTCTGCCGCTTGCTTTCGACAAGCATAAGTATCCGTCTGTGATGGCTGTTGTGGCTGCCGTCTGCGACGATAACGGCATGGCTGCCGACAATGCCGACTATCTGTTGGCTGCGTTCTGTGGCAGCGAGTGTCGCGGCGTTGGTCAGCTTGCCGGCGGACTGTTGATGATGAACGTCTACGGCAACGTGGGCGACCGCATCACTCTCCATGTCACCGACTGCGACGGCGCCGACGTGCTTGCTACCGCGCCGCTCGACTTCTCTGAGAGTCTCGTGGGCAGTATCGACGCTCCGTATGCTATCAACGTTGGCAAGACAACTACTGTCGGTGCTACGGCATACGACGGCGACGTGCGTCTCAGCGTGGTTGGCAAGCGTCTTGTTATCGGCGGAGTGGCTGCCGACGACATCAGCAGTGTAGAACTCTTCGACATCAATGGTCAGAAGGTGATGCACGAGACACATATCAGCGAAAGTGGCATCGACATTTCTTCTCTGTCGGGTGGCGTCTACGTTGCGGTTGTATGCAGCGACGCACGCTACACCTATCATAAGATTGCCGTACGCTAAACCATAAAAACGATACACAATGAAAAGTTCGATTATCAGACATACAATGGCGATAGTCGCGCTCCTCATGGCGCTCTTCCATAGTGTCGCGGCTTCTGCCGCCGACACATGGAGCGTCAATCCGAGCGCCTACCGCTACGACATGAGTCTTTATCTCGATGTGGTGTTCGGCACCGGAGAGAAGTTGGATTACACGCAGTACGACGTGGCTACGTTCGTCGGCGACGAGTGCCGTGGCGTGGCTGAGGTGCTGCCTCTGCCCACCGGTGGCAACTGCCTCTATCTCCGTGCGCGCAGCAACAGCGAGCGTGGCGAGTCGATGGTGTTCCGCTATCGCAACAAGACTACGGGAGAGGTGAAGGATGTAGAGAATGTCAGTTTTGCATTCTCGTCCAACGCGCGTCTGGGCTATCCGTCTTCGCCCTACGAGGTGAAGATCATCATCTATCACGACGTTACGCTGTCGGCTGGCGAGGGCGGAACGGTCAGCGAGTCTGGCGGACGCTTGGCTGAGGGCACCACGCTTTCTGTCACCGCGACTCCTGCCGAGGGTCATCACTTCGTGCAGTGGTCGGACGGCGTTACCGACAACCCACGTTCTGTTGTCGTCGGCAAGGAGGACGTAACGCTTTCTGCCGAGTTCGCACTCACGTCTTATCATCTCACCTATACTCTCGACGGCGTCAGCTACAAGGAGTCGGACGTGCTCTACGGCACTGCTCTTACTCCCGAGCCTAACCCCGAGAAGGAGGGCTACACGTTCTCCGGCTGGGATGGTCTGCCCGAGACGATGCCGGCAAAGGATGTAGAGGTGACGGGTACGTTCTCTATCAACTCTTACCAGGCTGTGTTCAAGATCGGTGAAGAGATTATTGAGAGCAAGGTAGTCGTTTACGGCGCAGAGGTTGTCGCTCCCGAAGCACCAACCAAGGAGGGACACACTTTCGCCGGATGGCAGGACGTTCCTGCGACAATGCCAGCGCACGACATCGTGGTTCTGGGTTCTTACACCGTGAACAAGTACACGCTGACGTACAAGGTAGACGGCACAGAGTACAAGTCGGTGGAGGTTGACTACGGCACAACAATCACCGCCGAGCCTGCTCCCGAGAAGGAAGGCTACACGTTCTCAGGCTGGCAGGGTCTACCCGAGACGATGCCGGCTCACGATGTAGAGGTGACAGGTACGTTCTCTATCAATTCTTACCAGGCAGTCTTCAAGATTGGTGAGGAGGTTATCGAGAGCAAGACCGTCGTTTACGGCGAGGAAGTTGTCGCTCCCGAAGCACCAGCCAAGGAGGGACATACGTTTGCTGGATGGCAGGACGTTCCAGCGATGATGCCAGCACACGACATCGTGGTTCTGGGTTCTTACACCGTGAACAAGTACACGCTCACTTACAAGGTTGACGGCGCAGAATACAAGTCTGTTGAAGTTGACTACGGCACTACTATCGTAGCCGAGCCAGCTCCCGAGAAGGAGGGCTACACGTTCTCCGGCTGGCAGGGTCTTCCCGAGACGATGCCGGCTCACGATGTAGAGGTGACGGGTTCGTTCTCTATCAACTCTTATCAGGCAGTGTTCAAGATTGGTGAGGAGATTATCGAGAGCAAGACCGTCGTTTACGGCGAAGAGGTTGTCGCTCCCGAAGCACCAGCCAAGGAGGGTCACACGTTTGCCGGATGGCAGGACGTTCCAGCGACAATGCCAGCGCACGACATCGTGGTCATGGGTTCTTACACCGTGAACAAGTACACGCTCATGTACAAGGTGGACGGCGCAGAGTACAAGTCGGTAGAGGTAGACTACGGTACGACTGTCACCGCCGAGCCAGCTCCCGAAAAGGAGGGCTACACGTTCTCCGGTTGGCAGGGTCTGCCCGAGACGATGCCGGCAAAGGATGTAGAGGTGACGGGTACGTTCTCTATCAATTCTTACCAGGCTGTCTTCAAGATTGGTGAGGAGGTTATCGAGAGCAAGACCGTCGTTTACGGCGAAGAGGTTGTCGCTCCCGAAGCACCAGCCAAGGAAGGCCACACGTTTGCCGGATGGCAGGACGTTCCTGCGACAATGCCAGCACACGACATCGTGGTTATGGGTTCTTACACCGTGAACAAGTACACGCTCACGTACAAGGTTGACGGCGCAGAATACAAGTCGGTTGAAGTTGACTACGGCACTACTGTCACCGCCGAGCCAGCTCCCGAGAAGGAGGGCTACACGTTCTCAGGCTGGCAGGGTCTACCTGAGACGATGCCGGCACATGATGTAGAGGTGACGGGTACGTTCTCAATCAATTCTTACCAGGCAGTGTTCAAGATTGGTGAGGAGGTTATCGAGAGCAAGACCGTCGTTTACGGCGAAGAGGTTGTCGCTCCCGAAGTACCAGCCAAGGAGGGACACACGTTTGCCGGATGGCAGGACGTTCCAGCGACAATGCCAGCACACGACATCGTTGTTCTGGGGTCGTACACCGTGAACAAGTACACGCTCACGTACAAGGTAGATGGCGCAGAATACAAGTCTGTTGAGGTAGACTACGGCACAACAATCACCGCCGAGCCAGCTCCCGAGAAGGAGGGCTGCACGTTCTCAGGTTGGCAGGGTCTGCCCGAGACGATGCCGGCTCACGATGTAGAGGTGACGGGTATGTTCTCTATCAACTCTTACCGTCTGACGGTATACCTTGACGGCGAACTCTACTTAGACCAGACGCTGGAGTACGGCGCACCGATAAGCGTTCCCGACCCAGAGGTTGCGGCAGACAGAGAGTTCAACGGCTGGGATATTGAGATTCCGGCGACAATGCCGGCTCACGATGTTGAGGTTCACGGCACGACGACGGTAGTAAGTGGACTGGAAGCGATATTCGCCGACAGCGATATGCGCGTCACAATCTGCTCGATGAACGGCGTGGTGCTGTTCCGCAACACGACGGTGAAGGAGGCGGCGCCGAAGCTGAAGCCGGGTCTGTACATCGTTAACGGTCGAAAGATGGTGGTGAAATAGACTGCCGCTATCAGCAGACACACATAAGTCAAAAACAGAAAGGGCTGGATTCCATGCAAGGAGTCCAGCCCTTTTGCGTTTATGTGTCGGTAGAAGCAGCCAGTTACAGCTGTCTGCCGAACATTAAAAGATTGATGCCAAAGATAACGGTTGTTACCAAGGCATGGTAACATCATTACAGATACGCGGTAACGATGTTTCCTGTGCGTGGTAATGATGTTACCTGTGCGTGGTAATGATGTCTCCAGTGCAATAACTTGTAGTAAGCGCTTGCGAATGTAAGCAATAAATTATATCTTTGCACATAGTAATAAGAACAACGATATGGTAAAAAGACAAAGGAAGGGATTCTGGGCGCGACTGTTGTCGCTTGTTGTGGTGGTGCTGATACTGGCTGCGGCGGCGATACTGCGCGACGGAAGGATATTAGGACACGACTTGCGAGAGGCGCATGAGGCGACGGCGCAGAAGAACGACACGCTGGAGGTGATGCCCGACGGAGCGTTCGTGGTGAACACAAAGCCGCTGGCAAAGGACGTGCAGGGATACGGCGGACCGGTGCCGCTGAAGATACATATAAAGGACGGCAGGGTAGCGGCTGTTGAGGCTGAACCCAACGCCGAGTCGCCCGACTTCTTCAACCGCGCGAGGGAGCTGCTCAACCACTGGCAGAACAAGTCGGTGGACGAGGCGTTGGCGGAGGAGGTGGACGCCGTGTCGGGCGCTACGTTCTCGTCGAAGGCGATAATAGCTAACATGCAGCGCGGACTGGCTTATGCCAAGCAGCACGGTCAGTGGGGTGAGGATGGCTCGGTTGGTGCACTTGGGACAAGTGCATCCCCTATAGAGGGCGGCTCGGCTGGTGCACTTGAGACAAGTGCACCCCCTATAGTGGCGCTGATAGCGGTGCTGCTCGGAGCTGTCGTTCCGCTCTTCTACAACAACCGCCGACTGCATCTTGTGCAGCTTGCGGTGAACGTCGTGGTGCTCGGTCTGTGGACTGGCACGTTCGTCTCCTACACGCTCTTCCTGCGAATCTTCGCCGGCGGCGTGAGTCTTTCGGCGATTGGCGCATTTGCCGCTCCGCTGCTTATGCTGATAGTGGCGCTGATATACCCGTTGGCGGGACGGTCGGGTCACTACTGCGCCAATATCTGTCCGTTCGGATCGGCGCAGGAACTCGCCGGAAAGCTCAGTCGACGCAAGCTGCGCATCACGCCGCGCGTACTGAAACTGCTCTCCGTGCTGCGCAATCTGCTCTGGGGCGTGCTCATGGCGTTGCTGCTCACCGGCACATGCACCGCATGGATCGACTACGAGCTGTTCACGGCGTTCCTCTATTCGTCGGCGTCGGTGTGGGTGATAGTGCTTGCGGCGCTGTTCCTCGTGCTGTCGGTGTGGGTGCCGCGCCCGTACTGCCACTTCGTGTGCCCAACGGGAGCGCTTGTCAAGAGTGTTGAATGAGGAATGGTCTCCCGTAGCGGAGGTCTCCGGCCTCCGCAGCACCAAGTGTGATAATTTTAAAAAACAGTTATTGTAAGCATAGTTGCTTGCTGCGGAGGCCAGAGACCTCCGCTACTCGCCAATGAAGAATTATACAATTAAGAATTATGAATTTACAGAATAAGTCAATCGTTTTAAACGTAGTGCTCGCCATTGCCGTCGTGGTGCTTGGCGTGCGCTTGGTGTCGGGCGCAGAAGACGCCGGCGAGTCGCAAACGCAAGAGCAGGCTGTGCTCGACAATATCGCTACGCGTACCAGCATACGCGACTACGAGGCGCGCCCCGTTGAGAAGGAGAAAGTGGAGAAGATGCTGCGTGCGGCGATGGCTGCACCTACGGCGATGAACAAGCAGCCGTGGCACTTCGTGGTTGTAGAACAGCGCAGCGTGCTCGACAGTCTGGCGGGTGCCAATCCTTATGCGAAGATGCTGCTCAAGGCTCCGCTCGCCATTGTGGTCTGCGGCGATATGGATAAGGTGATAGAAGGCGGCGGACGCGACTTCTGGATTCAGGATGCGTCGGCTGCAACAGAGAATCTCTTGCTTGCGGCTCACGCTATGGGTCTCGGCGCCGTATGGACGGGCGCCTATCCTTCCGAGGAACGCAGCAAGGCGATAAGTGCAACGCTCTCGCTCCCCGACAATCTCGTTCCGCTTAACATGATCGTTATCGGCTATCCGGCGGAGCATCCGCAGCCGAAGGATAAATTCAAGGA
>ERZ1034871.645-NODE-645-length-19647-cov-5.223561_pt1 | contig 19647 bp, 19 predicted proteins | sample MGYA00520631_ERZ1034871 | MGnify/ENA primary metagenome ERZ1034871 (study PRJEB33766, sample SAMN09781721) | gut metagenome | biome: gut microbiome | host: Homo sapiens | place: Madagascar | study: EMG produced TPA metagenomics assembly of the PRJNA485056 data set...
CAATGAAAGCGACTGAACATTTCAAACAGACAATCAAGGCGTATTTGGACGAGAGAGCTAAAAACGATGAACTCTTTGCCGTGTCGTATGCCAAAGAGAACAAGAACATGGATGACTGTGTGACATTTATCCTAAACCAAGTAAAAAGTAGCAAATGCATGGGACTTACCGACGAGGAGGTGTATTCTCTTGCCGTACATTTCTTTGATGAAGATGACATCGAAATCGGCAATTCTATTGCCTGCAATGTGATTGTAAACCATACAGTTGAGCTCACAGAAGAAGAAAAGGCACAGGCAAGGCAAGATGCGTTGAAAGAATATCAAGCCGAGCAACTGCGCAAGATGCAGAAGCGTGTCAACAAGCCGAAGACACCGAAAGCACAACCCGAAATAACAACTCCCTCACTATTTGACTTTTAAGCGTATGAAACCGAAAACAAAATTAGAATACAAGGTCGTGGCTGCCAATGGGCAGTTACAGCCTATCGGACAGGAACCTGTGGATTGGGCTTTCAAACATTGCGTAGAACATATCGCTTTCTGTACTCCAAGCGGAATGACCACCTGTATGGACTGCGGTCACCAATGGCTGAACGATAGTAATAATAAACATTGCCATTGTCCTCATTGTCATACAATATTGGAAATCAAGGACACACTCAGAAGAAATTACAAAGAAAAGATATATTTCTCTGTGATTGACATACAAGATGACTTGCAGTTGCAGCGTGTCTTTCGCTTTGATGTGACATTCCACAAGAAAAAGAAGCCTACGCAATCACTTATGGAAGTGGCAAGAGTATGGATTGATGAAAACGGCAAGACAGAAGTGACAGGTCTAAGGCGCACAATGGGATGCTATATGGACAGTTTCGCTTGGAACAGCGAACTTGAACTACGGCAATGCAAGGAAGCGTATCTTTATATCGCTGATTGCTATACCTATCCCAAGTGTAAGGTAATTCCAAAGTTAATCCGTAACGGACTAACAAATTCATTTTTTGACATTGCCCCTCAAAGATTGATGTCTGCCTTGCTGACGGATAGTAGAATTGAAACCTTGTTGAAAGTGAATGACATAACAGCATTGCGTCATTTCGTTATGCATAATGATGATTTGGATTTCTGTTGGGCATCATACAAAATCGTATTACGCAATGGCTACCATATAACAGATATTCAAATGTGGGTGGACTATATCCGTATGTTGGAGAGAAACGGAAATGACATTCATAACGCACATTATGTATGTCCTACAAATCTTAAAAAAGAGCATGACAAGGTACGTGCAAGGCTCAATGCCATTAAAGAGCGAGAAGAAAGAGAACGGCAACGAATAGTAGCAATGGCTGACGAGGCGGCATTTGAGGAAATGAAGCGCAAGTTCTTTGGCTTGTCCTTCACTGACGGTATTATTGTCGTAAGTGTTTTGGATAGCGTGGATGCCTATTACCAAGAGGGAAATGCCTTACACCATTGCGTAGGACAATGCAAATACTACAAGAAGCCCAACTCACTTGTCTTGTCCGCCCGAATTGACGGAGAACGCATCGAGACAGTGGAATTGAGCCTTGAAACATTCAAAGTGTTACAGTCTCGTGGTATTTGCAATGGCAAATCTCCTTATCACGATGCCATTATCAATCTCGTACAGAAGAATGTCGGACTGGTCATGGAGAGAATGACTGCATAATAAATTCGTGTTGCAAGCTGACCTCATTATGGTTGGCTTGCAATACCAAATTAAAACCAATAGCAATGACAACAGAACAGTACATAAACCGTTTATGCCGTAATATCAAGGCAGAACGCTTTGCTTGGGATAAATATCTTACTCCGCAGAACTATTTCGGGAAGGAATTGTGTGTGACACCATTACACGCCTCCTATGGGCAAATCGGCTACACGATACATTTTCCATATTCACGATAACCGATGCCCGAATTGGAATACGATTGGGAATTGGACGATTTGACTATTGACGAAATGGATTGGAAAGAATGGCTTTCGGCAGATGAATAACTGCATAAAATCCAAGATGCAGCATTACCAAAAGTCTGCATTTTGGATTTTATCTTACACACGAATTATTCGGACAATATGTCTGCTCTCTTGTTGCGACCACGTTTCTTGGGCATTTCGACATCATTTTCTCTAAAGCATCAGCCTTTTGTAATTTCAGTGTAGATTTCTTCCGTAAATCTCCATGTATACAGATATAGGTCTGTGCAATATTCTTCGTACCACCCTTTATACTTCTCCAGGTTCTATTTTTATCGACAGCCACTTAATACGTTTTCTTGTCCATTTTTATAATCATTATACCTTTTATATATAGGCGAATGATTATCAGATACATTCCGCATCACTTGTCCGCACTCATTTTTCTATGCAAAGTTACTGCATTGAGTGAACGTCAAGCATCGCCTTTGGGCTAAGCACTTCGGAATGGAACGGCAGCCTTCCCAAATCAAAGATATTGGGTATTCCGTTCAATTCCTTGTCATTTGCTTGTCTTATCACTCTTGTCATGCAGTTTAGAAATGCACGAAAAATCAAGTTCCCGACAAGCGAAGCTGATAAGGCTTCAATCAAAGGGAAGAAAATAAAATTCAATTCAAACGGATATGAAAGTAAAAAGACTGACAAAAGAACAAGGCAAGTGGTTTGACATTCGCCGTTTCCCTAATTTCCACAAGACAGGCAGTGTGAAATGCATGAAAAGCCTTTATTATGGCAAGGACGCATTGTTGGTACGTTGTGGTGATTATATCTACAACGTGACAAGCGAACCGAATATTTATGAACAAGCAAAATAGTATTGATATGACGAACAAACTGATTACGCCTCAGTTTATGGAGGCAATAAAAAACTTTCCTCTTTACTCTCAAGAGGAAAAAGGCAAAGACGCTATTTGTGTGGCTGTATTTACCATAGGACACATCAGATGGTTTATTCTTGAAGGACAGACAGAAGGCAATGACTTTATGTTATTCACTATTGTATGCGGATTGTACGAAACGGAATACGGCTATGTATCAGCAAACGAATTGGAGAAAATAGAGATTGATGGCACCAAGTATGGGATTAATGACAAGTTCCATGTATGTCAGGTGAAAGGTTTTACACCAACCAAACTGAAGAACATACAAGACAATGAATTGCGTAGCTTTCTTCATCACCTTTACTCAAAGCCCCCAAAGAGCTAATTTGTTACATCTGCCGTAGGCTGCCCAAACAGTCTACGGCACAAAAACTATCACAATATGGAAAAGATACAAGACATGGTTATCAGTGTAGCCGAAAAAGAAGGTTGGGCTGTCACTATCGAGGAACAGAATGAATTACACATTACTTTCAATTTTGCAAAGTTCACGCCCCAAGGACAGGATTTCTCTTTCTCTGCCAACACTTTTGACAATGACCACGATGTGCTTTTGGAAAACATCTTTGAATATTACCAGGACTACGACCCCGACTATGAAGCATATCTATGGATTGGTCCTAACGGACACGGACATAACGGTGCGCCATACCACATTGCGGATATTGTGGAGGATATGAAAGCTGCCGAAGATATGGTGTTTCAGTTGCACACGGCACTCAGTAACGCTTTCAACGCTTAGACCAAACAAAAGCCAGCCGTAAGGAGAGGACAATAACTTCTCCCTACGGCTGACTTCTCTTATCTGCGGAACGTAGCCTTTGCCACATTCTCTTCTTCCGCGTTTTCCTCTTGTAACTGATAGTCAGGCAATTCACTGAGTATATTATACACATCCTCAATATTGTCAGCCAACGACAGACTGTGGTCATAACTGAGAATATGTTCCACCGCCAATCCTGCATTGGTTACTGTTCCGACCTCAAAACTGTCGTGCTCACGGTCGTATTGCAGATGCAGCACATCGCCATTTGGCATTTCAAAGACTGGAGCTTTGCGCTTTGACAAATCAGAAAAGTCTTCTGCAATCATCGACTTTGCCACCTCTTCTACATCCTTTGATGCCTCAGAAGGCAATCCGTATCGAGTAATACTGTCACGAACATCTTCCTCTGTCACCTTGCGCATTACCTCATAGGTGCCGCCAACACTACCATTATATACCACAGCGTAATGGGCATCGTCTACCAATACATCGTCACCACGGTTCTGCAAGGCACTCTTATACGTGTGTTCCAAATCAATGGCATCGCCTTGGTCATATTCCTTTGCCTCTTGCAGCAGACGGTCATAGTCACCTACATCTTTCAAACTATCCAATACACTTGTGTCATCGGTACTCTGCAGATAGGCAACAGAAGCATAATATGGTGCTACAGTCTTATTATCTGCAACTTTCTGGTCTGCTTCTTTTACGACCTCCTCCGTTTGTGCTTCTTCCAGTTCGAGCGATACCTTATCAATATGTTGGTTGATGATCGATGTCGCTTTCTTCACATCAAGCAACGTGGTCTTGATAAACTGTGGTGACTCTTTCAGACTTTCCAGCCATGATTTCAAGTAGGCCGCACTGTCTTCCTTGATATGCTTTGTCATGCCGTATCGTTGGGCGACAAGGGCACTGCCCAGTTCCGCCACCAGTTCCTCACGGGCATATTCCGCAGAGCCGAAGGATGTAGGCTTGAAACGGTCGAGCTGACTCTCATGTCCGGTCGAATGGCTCATTTCATGAAGCAAGGTGCCATAGAACGCCTCGCCATCCGTAAACTGCAGTTTTTCCGGCACGACAATCTCATTTTTGCTGATGGAGAAATAGGCGTTGTCACCGTATGTAGGTTTGATAGGACATATCCAACGGTTGTCCTTTATCATCGTATCAAGGGGTGCAAAGGAAAACTGTTCTCCTTCCCCTTGCTCATGAGTCGGGCGCACATTTTCCGCTTGCAGCTTTGTCCACATTTCGGGACGAGCCTCTTGCAGATTGGTCTGCGACACATTGAAAACTCTATATACCTGCATTTTCGGATAGACATTGTATTGTTTCCGTTCTTCCTCCGACAACCGTTTGTAGTCATCATATTTGATGCGTTCCTTGGTGTCTTTGTCTATGCAGGTAAAGGTTGTAATGAACACTGGAAATGACCGTTCTCCTTTCAATACAGAAACACGTGGCAATGCCTCTCCATTAGCATCCTTCTTTTCCGCATTGTTCAACCGCTGCACACAGTCAAAGGTACAGAAACGTGGTATCTGCCAGCCTTGTTTTTCGCATTGAAGAAGCAGCATCAACGCATTTAGACCGTTGTATTCCCTGCCATTCAGGTTCTTCGGCCATTGCAACGCCCCCTCCGTAAACCACGGTTTTTTCCAGTCCTTGTTGATGCTTTCGATTTTTTCAATCATCATCTCGGCAAAGAGGTCCAACGCCTTATCCTCACTGCTGGGCCCATCAGTCGCTGCTTTGTTGTATCTTGCCATAGGCTACAAGCGTTAGTTCTGTGGATTGTACGGCTGTGGCATATACTCAGCCAACTCGTCCACCTTGCATGAGAAACCAAGTCGGTCATTGTACACAGACAGCTCCATTTCACCCTTTGCTGTCACCTTACAGCCAGGAACAAGCCATTCCTCTCGCTCTTTTCCGAAACGCACAAAGCGCACCCATAGGTATTCAAAACCGTCCTGCACCTTTTCCGCAGAGAATGCCGAGAACATCAGGTAGGGTTCCCCCTTCTTGCTCTGCTTTTCTTCGATGTTCTTTCCTGCCTTTCCGCGAAATTCCATCTGTCCGACAATACTGTCTTCTGTTGCAGTCGTATCACTGTTGATGCCTGTTGCCGTCATATTGAAATACAATGCATCACCACGTTTTTTGGGAATAAGCGTCCCGACAACTTCTATACGCTGTCCAGTCACGATATTGCCGATTTCCGTCAATGTGCCGTCCTTCAACACACTCACCTCAATGGTCTTGTTTATACCACTCTTTGCCGGGACGACCACATTCATTGCAAAGGTCACAAACGGTTGTCCGTCCTTGTTCGTGCGGCAAGTGGCAACTCTGCTCACTAAACCGCACACTGTTACATTACATCTAATCATAGTTCTTCTTTTTTGTTGTTCGATACCCATCACGTCTGTCCGTTGATTGCCCTGTTGATTGTTTTCTTCACACCCGACAGGTGGCGCACGCTCATTATTACACATTCCACATATTTTATCTCAATCATCACACTTCATTTATCTGTGCATGCTTTCGTTGCGTCCCTGCTGTTCCTGCATTCCTTGCTCAAAATTTTGCGAAGCCTGTTGACTGATGACAATGCTGTTTACCATTCCTGCGACTCGCAACCGTTTGGTCTCTTCGCTCAATTCTTGGTCGTTCAAGGTGGCGGACAGTCTGCTCAATTCTGCTGATGTCAGTTCACGGCTTACTTTGACATTGCCATTGTCTGCCGTCAGTATCGCACGACCATTGTCACCAATACTCAGACTGCACGTTTTCATACCTGATACCAGTGAAGTCAAATCTACAGACCGTTCACTGACTGATTGACTGATAGCTGCCTTCTGTTCCTCGGCTTCTTTGTTATCTATTTTCACAGCCAATATCATCAACGATGAGAAAGCTGTTATTGCCATTTCCAAGATAGGGTCACTGCCAACAGGTAATCCTACACCGCTATCTTCAGACGACAGCAACTTCTTCATCCATGCATCGGGTGACATGCTTTCTGTATTGCTTGGCACATCGGTTTTGTATTTTGCCAACAGGTCATTGCCATTATACAAGGCTTGCTGTTTGATGTTGCCTTTTTGTGCGATTTCTGCCAGATAACTGGACGGATCCACGTCCCGACTTGTCCCGTCTGCTGCAATTGTTTTTACTCCAAAATGCAGATGCTCTCCTGTGGTTCTTGTTCCAGTATTGCCAGTCACACCTATCTTTTGTCCAGCTGACACGGCATCGCCCACTTTTACATTTACCTCCGACAAATGCATATAGGTTGTTTGCACCTTGCTGCCGTCCTCACGATTGTATTCCACCGTGATACTTTTTCCTCCTGCTGTATTCACATTTTGGTTGACGGCTACCACCTTACCGTCATTCTCGGTTGCTAATACGGCATCATGCTTACAACGGATGTCTATGCCTTTATGCATTTGCTGCTTGCTCTTGTCCATCGGATCTTGACGCATACCGAACGGAGAAGTGATGAATAGATAGGTTTCACGGAGCAAAGGGAATGAATACTTGCCATTTGGTCGTTTGTCTTGTACTTGTTCTTCGCTTGCTGCTTGTCTTGGATTGTTCTCACTCCGAACCGATGGAGCAGCGAGAGGAGAGCCGAACTTGTTCGAGCTATCCCGAGTCGTGACAGAGGAAGACCGAAGGTCAAATGACTTCCCTTGCGCCTTCATCTCGCTCATCACTTGCTGGTCATACTTTTGTAGCCCATTCCGCTCGATGATGTCCTGCAAATGTGCCGCATATCCCATACCTGATGCGTACCCGGCTTTGGCTATCCCTTTAGTCCAACCCTTATAGTCATCTGGTGACAGCTGAAAGCACTTGGCATAACGCTGATTATTAGCGAGGAACTTGGAATGATGCTCGTAGCTGTCTGCCACAGAACTGTATTTGCAAAACTTTTCATTGGGCTTATCATCCGTATATACCAGATATTCACCTCCGTTCTTCAACCACGAAGCTGTTGCTTTGATGCCAAAGTGATTATTCCCTAATCGTGACAGTTCACTCTCTCCATTACTGCTTTCCAGCATGCCTTGTGCTAAGGTAACGGAAGCAGGAATGCCATAACGCTTCATCTGCTCCATAGCCGCCTCTGCATATTTGTCGGCGTATGATTGGTTCTTGCTCATTGTTCTTACTACTTTTTGTTATCCTTTTATTGTATTTAAACCTACCGCTTCATTCCTCTCGATGGTTCTACCAACTCTTTCACTTCCTCCTGCTTGTGCCGTTTGGGCTCTTCCAACATATCGCAGATGGCTACTCGTTGTCCTTCCCGTATCAGTTTGGGCAGGTAGGTGTCAAGGGCATGGTATGGAAATCCTGCCATTTCTTTGATATTGCCGCTTGCTCGTTTGGTCAGCGTGATTCCTAATATCTCAGACCCTTTGCGTGCATCTTGATTGTACATCTCATAGAAATCACCAATGCGGAACAACAATAATGCATCTGGGTGCTTGGCTTTCAAGTCATCCCATTGCTTTTTTATGCCAGATGCATTCTGCTCTTTCTTGCCTTGGGCTTCTTGTGCTTTCTTTTCCTCAGTTGCTTTTTCCTCCTTGACCTTCTCCTCGGATTTGTCTTGTTTGTCTTCTTCCTCGTGATATTCCCGGTGTTCCTCTTCATGCTTCTCTGTGGTTCCTTGCTGTTCCTGCTTCACCTCGGTCTCCACTTCCTGTTTCTCCGATGATGTCTGTTCTTGTTTTTCTCCTGCTTTCAGCACGTCAGCAAATAGGGTTGCTGCCAAATGCGTTTTATAGCTGTTTCTGTCTTCTGCTACCCATAACCGCTGCCATTGCTGTGGGGTAATGCATCTGGGCTTCATCTTCTCTCCGTCGATGGTTGCTGAACATAGAATGCCATTTTCTTTGGTCTTGAACACGCATACACGTTCTATGCGGTTCATATCAATGTCCTGGTCATTGCTCCCGAACAGGTCCACTTTCAAGTCAGGTTGTACGGCTGCACGGTGGTGATACTTGTTTGCCAACTCCATCTTTACTGCTTCAAAATTGTCCATCGACTGCTTCAGTGTACTAAAGAACTGGTTGATGTCTGCCTTGTCTGGATATATGCTATATCCGTTTTGTCCCTCGGGCTTGATATACAATGCCCAACGGTTTTTGTCGTCTTGTATCATCTGTACTTGACTGAACCCAACATCCTTGGCTCGCTCTACAGCAGGACTGGCATCTAATGTGGATAGATGTTCTAACGACCAATTTTTCAGTCGGGCGATGTCCACTTGCTTGTCCGCAAAGTAACTGTCATCGGGGCGATACCCCAATGATCCGTCAGGATTGTAGAAGCGTACGGTTTCTATGCCTTCACGTTCCAATGCTTTCTGGATGCGCTGCTTGCTCATGCCCTGTATCTCATTGTTCACTTCTAATGAGGCTCCTGACGGCATAACCACGTCGGCTGTCTTTTTCTCCTTGTCAATGACCAATACGATGGTCTTGTTGTCTTTGTCGGGATGCTGTTTGATTTCATCAGCTATGAGATAGTGTTTAGGCAACTGGTCCATCAGTTCCTTGGTCTCTCGCTGATTGCGCATGGTGGAGTATTCTATTTTTACTCCTTGCTCTGCCTTGCGCATCACTAAAATGGCATTGTTTACGTCACTCTCAACAGCATCTATCAGGCAGGGATTTTCCTTCAACTCACGAACCCAGTAATCTGTCTGTCGTAAGCCTTCTTCCGACAATCGCGCTGGCAGTCCCAACTCCAACATTTTTACTCCAGAAGCCAATTCTGCCACTAATCGTTCTCTTTTTATGGCATCCTCCGATGGGGCTGTACCATTTTTCATCACCATGCCTTCACGTGCCAACCGCTGCTGATGTCCTGTGGCAGAGACAATCTGGCGCAATGTTTCTTGCACATAGTCATTGTAATGCTCAAAGTCCTTTTGGCGTGGCATATACACTGCATCCTTTTCCGTGTCATAATGTGCGACACCGCTGCCGTCCGTACGTATGGGTACCAGATTGTCACGCATTTTCAATAGGAAGTCATTGAAGCGAACATGCATGGCTCGATCATCTCCTTCTCCCTGACCTCGCTCCTCAGCTGTGCCATAATCTGCCAACAGTTTTTTGTATTCTTTCTCATTGGTAAATGGCATTGTGGTCTGGTCGATGCAAAACAGTGTGCGTATCTCTCGATTGTGCACACCTTTATATTGCTTCTGCTGTTCTACATCCAATGCCTGATAGTCGTTTCGACTGATAATATCCTTTGGATTGTTACGATTGACGTATTGGTTCCAATTATAGAAAAGGAACGGTACTCCTCGTTCATGCTCCCTTACCGCCACTCCTTGTCTTTTTGCCTCACTGAAAGGCATAAAAAGGTTGGTTTTGCTACCAGACTTGTCCGAATGCAATGACATAATCAATGCATTGAACGGACTTACTGTCAATCCCTTGGGATAGAAACTTGGATAGGTCTTACCCGATGCGTTCAACCAATATCCTTTTGCTGATGGCGCACTGCCCAACGCCGTAGAGAGTAATTCCACTTGTCTCTCTGCTGCCGTTTTTTCTGCCTGACTCTTGTCTTTCATATTGTGCTTTTATTATATTCTTATTGTATTCCTCTTGATCTGCTGACTGTCTCACGCTCCTCACGACCATTCTCATACTGCTGCATGGCCACAGATTGCATCTGCTCATTTTTTGCAAGTATCGCATTGGCAAGGGTATTCAACGGCAATGCACCTGCCTGATATGCATCCACCACGGTTTGAGGCAATTGAATGGTGCAGGGCACTCGGTCGATATGTACAATCAAACAACTGCCTTTTAGCACTGGATTGCTTAAACGTGGATTCAATGGCTCGTCTGCATATCGTTTGTATGCAACTTGTCGATTGCTTGCTGCATATCTATCTGGCACTACGCCTTCATTGGCTTTCCTTTCCAATGCTTCATGCCCGGCTTTATTTATCAGATTGGCTCCTCCCATACCTATCAATATCATTTTAAGTATCGGATTCTTCACGAACATTCCTGCCACAATACTTGCCAATGGTATCATGCTGTTGTCCATGTTCAAGGACTTCGTCTTGCCAGTAAGCAATCCTACTAACATATCTGGCAACATGGCGAGCACATAGCCAAGGTTATGGGTGATGTCGCCGAAACCGTCTAACCCGAAATTTGCCAACAGTCCTTCCCATCCGTTTTCATTGGCTTGCTGCAACTGATAGGTTCGATCCTTATCTGATGATGCGTCAACTGGTTGTACTTCCCCAGAACCGTCAGTTCCTTGTTCTTTTTCCGTTCTCTTGCGCTCTGCCTCTTTTTGTTTTGCCGCTTCTTGCTGAGCTTTATCCTTTAGATAGTCATCTTCCTTTCCTGGTGCTACAATCAATGGAACGTCCTTGTATTTTGGATCCTTACGTATGTCTTTGGGCTTCAGAAAGTCCGTATTGGGTGTAAACATAGGAAAAGGGGATTTGTTATTGCTATTTGTTGTCCATGTCACAGGCTTGTATTTTTTTGTTGGTAACTTGATTTTATGTGATAACTGTCCGTTAAGCGTTTGCAGGAAACCTCCAGATTCTTCAAGTTCATTGGCATGCTTACGAAAGCCGTTGAAGACATTGCTGTTACTGCCAAAGACTCCTTTGCTGATGCTTAGCTCCATTACTTGCTCCTTGCGGTGCTCTGTACTGCCAACGGTTTTGTCTAAGGCATATCCTAATGCTACATCGCAGCCAACGAACTTGGCGAAGGTTGTCCAACCATTAAAAGCTCCCATCGATACGGCATCTACTGCAGAACCTGCCACTCGTCCCGTAACTTTCTCTGTGTTACTTGGCTTATAGGCTTTCTCGCTTCTTGCCTCAATCTCTTTGGTTAATGGGGACTTCATCAATTCCTCAGTAAATCCCCAGATACTTTGCTTGGCTGCCTTTCGCATGATGTATTCCATCGATGATTTTGGGATGTCATCCACAACCAATTTGTTGATCATCAGGTCTTCCATCCGCTGACCGATATAGGCATATGCCAAATCGCATCCTATTTGTTTGGATAGTGCATCGTATTTTGTACGTCCTATTTGTTCCACCACGGCTTTACGCCATTCTGCTGACAACAATGCGAAGTCACGCTGCATCGCTTTGTCGTTTTGCATTTTCTCATTGCACATCTTGAGATAATCCTCGGTGGTCTTGCTGTTCCACTCGCCAGCTGTGCGCACTGCTTGCCAACCCATGTCTATCAACATAGGATTGGATGATGCCATGATACCTGCCGGACTACGCTGGTAGTCTGCCAGTTCCTTGACTTGCTTGTCATTCAATGTCTTTCTGACCTGTTTCATTACAGACAAGACACTGCCTTCAAAGTAATGTTGCAGACTATATTCTATCTCCGCAAATCGTTTGCTGTTCTTTATGCCCATTGCTTTGTTACTTACAGGGTTTGGTTCAACAGTTGCTCTTTGGTCTGCTCTATCGCATGATGGTATACTTCCATCTGCTTTGGGAAATATACAGTTAGCCACTCGTCTTTCTCTATGCGGTCAAGAATAAACAGAATGGCTTGCTGACGTTCTATCTCCACTGAACTCTCTCCGTTCTCATGATTGTTGAACCAGGCTTTGGTCCACCATCTTACTCCTGCGCGGTCGGGGTATACGCTGACTATTCTCGGTATGTCGAAGCTCTGAATGTCCACCTCCAAATTCATTAATGGATCGATGACTCCACTACTGCTCAGGAGGTCGCTGTGGACTTTTTTTTTGATGCTTCATTCAATGTGGATAGGAACACATTGTGGCGCAACGCCAAATAGTCAAGAAAATCCCCAATTAGGAGATTCTGTACCTTACATGCCAATGGTACACTTCTCTGACTGATACCCAACGGATTGCTCATGCTTGGCATAACCTCAAAGAAGTAGCGTTTCATGGCTCCCAACGAGAAAATATTACGTAGCGATTGTTCCCGATGGGGCGACAATGCGTATTGTCCATGCCGTAGGTCATCCATATATAAAGGCAGATAACGTAGCATCAATGACTCGATTTCTTCTCTGTCGTTGTCATATTGTGTTGCGATGTTCATGTCAAAATCGTCAATGTCTATCGCCCCGATCCTTCCTTGATGTTTCAATGCTTTAATATTGCCATAAAGCATGGTCAGGAATTCCAACGGATTCAGCTCCTCTCCGTCGAATTTTACACTGATATGCAATCGGTCGCTGCTCAGGCTTACTGCTTGTCCTGCTACTACTGGCTCTCCGAAGTTTGCATACACATTGGCAAGGTGTCCGTAGGTAACCTCGTATTTACCATATCGTATCGTTTGGTATATGCCGTGTATGCTGTCACTGCCAACTCCAGATACGGTGCCACTTGCCACTGCGGACAGAGGATAATGGTTGACCATAAAGTCCAGTCCGTGATGAAAGAACTTTTCTCCTGTAGATGGATGTGTCTGTTCTCCATATCCCAATGTCATTGCCACTTCTTTACCAGGCTGCTCCTCAAACGGCATACAATATCCGCTCTTGGACTGTAATATCATTTCTTCTGTATATTGCATACTTTTTCTGTTATCTTCTCATTCCTCTTACTTGTGTGTCTTCGGCAGTAGCCATTGATGCACTACGTCTTTGTCCTGCGCTGTCACTTCCCATCATCTGATTGAGGTTGGCATTATTGCCCACCAACATCATGCCGAGCATGGTTCCTGCTATTTTGCTCAACCATCCGAAACGACCAAAGATGAGATAAGCTGCTGCCACCAGTCCCGCCAGACTCAATCCCGACACTTTGCCTTTGCCGAGGTTACTGAAGAAACTGCCGAACATATCCAGTCCGTTTCCATTGAAGATATTGCGGAAGAACTTGCTCATGCCGCTCCACTTGCTGTTGATGTCGCCCATGGCATTGTTCATGCTGTCTACCGCTTCTCCTGCCTTGTCTTTCAATTCCTTTACATCGCTGGCTGTTCCTGCAATGGCGTCGGTTGCTTCTTCTCCGATAACGGCATCACTTACAATGCGTGTCACACTCTTGTCTGTGGTGAGTTTTTCCCAACCGACATATCCTACAGCTCCTCCTACAGTAGCTGTCTTTACCGCTTTGCCTGCGTGGTTCAGGGTTTGTGACGGATGAATCACAGAATTGCCCATAGACTTTGCAGAGGCTTTCGCTCCAGTCTTTGCGGCTCCCAACGCCTTGCCACCTACTGTTAATAGTTTACTCCAAAATGACATATTCTATCGTTTTTTGTTATTTCATTATTTATTTGGCCTCATATCTGCCTTATCCGACCTACTATTAATAGCCTTACAATTCCCTACGAAACTTACTATGCCTACCTTCATCCTCAACTTAGAAAGGCTTAAAGAGGCTTATCTAAGCTTATTGCTAAGGCATCACGTTTCGTCCGGCTTGTTTCCATCTTCTTTTTGCAGCATTCACAATTTCTTGTTTGTTGGCTTTTTGTGGCTTTGATCCTTCGTCTATCTCCAACCATATATCACCCATACTTGTGTACTTCACGGCTTTTGTCAGTCGTTGCAGTTTCTTGTTCATCACTTTCAATTTCGGACGAATTCCAAACACTACTTCCATACGTTCTTTTTCTGTCATCTTATTCTTTGACAGACATACTGTTCGTATGTCATTTACGATTTCTACGCTGTTCAGTATTAACTCACGATAGATTTTATTGCGCTTGGTGGATAACGCTACGGCCAATCCATTACTCGGATGGGCATCCAGTTGCTTGATTAGTCCCCCCATGTTATTTGTGAGCTGTGTCACCTCGTGATAAAATCCGTATACCTGCGCTGCATAACATACAATCGAACGAAACGAGTCAAGGTAGTTGTTGAACTCTCGATGCAAGTCTGTAGTTGCCTTCACTTCTTCCTTTGTCCAGATATGCCCTGTGGTCATCATCAACATCACTTGTTCTTGGTTCTTCAACTGTTTCTCTGCCTTGTTGGTGTACATCAGTATCATTCCCGTCAACGTCGGGTCTGACTGGGCATAGGTTTTGTCAATGCTCATTAGCATCACTATCACCACTGCTCCTATATATTTTACAACTCCCATTTATTCCATTGCTCTTTTGTACAACATTGTATTTGTCCAATCCTACTTATTCGTCCAATCCTGTTCATTGCATAAAAATTTTCATCAATGGCTTAGTCGGCATAAAGAGGCTTAGAAAGGCTCATTCACCTACAAACAGCCAATTACATGCTATGAATCAGTCTGCCTAAAAAGGCTCAATAAGGCTTATTCCTACAAAGGGTTCTTATTCTCCTGTCACTTGCGCTGCTCTTCGCCATCGCCCCATTGCATGCCTTGCAACATCTGCATTGTTTCTGTCTATCATTCCTGCCGTAGCATTATTCCATACCTCATTGAATGTATAGTAGCGTATGCTCAGATACAACCGATGGAGTTTCTTGCTGAAACAGCTGAGTTTGTCGTTCAAAGCCCAAAGGGTCTTGCTTCGGTCAGCTCCTGTTATCATGTTCTCGTTACCTCCTTTCGATACGGCATCGTTCAGCAAGGTAAAGACTGATACCAATTCTGTAGCTGTCTCAATATATAGGTTGTTCATTGACATACTCGCAACAATGCCTTGCGGATTATTATTGATGGCTTTGCGCAACTTGCCCAAAGTGATGAAGATTCTCACTCCGTCATCATATAGATGGGTACAGGCTTTCAACGAAGAGGCGTAACCGCTGATGTCTTTCAAATAGCTGTTGTATTGTTTCTGCCATTTGTGCATTTGATTGAACTCGGCTGCAATGGTATTCTGTAATATGGCTGTTTTCTTCTGACCATTGATCTGACTGTCTATCTGCTTTTCCAACAGTTCATTACCCTCTGCCAGTGCCATCCATTCCAATGGATTTGATGCAGTTACCTGTGCCTTTCCATTCATGGCTGTTCCCAGAGCTATTCCCATCACCAATATCATTCTTCTCATTTTTACCTCCTCATTCCTCCTGGTTTTCTTTCGTCTGGCACTCCCAATGGCTCGAATTCTCCTTCCAATGATTTGATATGCTCCTCACTTGGTTTGTCCAACAACACATCATTCCAATCTTTGGCCCACAAGGGGATTGGCATGACTCTAACGTTGTCTGGATTTATACCTTGCTCTTTCGCTATTTGTTTGAATAACTCCACAAATTCACGTCCTGCCTTATCGTTATCAAAGCATAGATAATGTTGAGCTTGCGGTGTGGCTTCCAACATTCCTTTTATCTGTCCTTTGGTTGGTGAACCGCCCGTAGATACGTATATGCCCTTACGTGAAAGCTCAGGATTTTGCTTTATTGCCTCACGGTGTATCTGATAAAATGACATTGCATCATAGGCACTCTCAAACCATCCGACACCACCTACACAATCCAAAGGTTCGTTCTTCAAGTTGGCTATCCACAGACCTTCACTTCCATTGCTGCCCTCGGCCTTGCCTTTATATGTGCTGCTTCCATCCATTCTTGGACGACCGCGTTCTTCCAGTCCGACAATGGTGTTGTCTCCCGGTTTGGTCAACGGGAAAGCCAAATTGGTATATTTCAGTCCGTCGTTCCTGTGTTTGGTCGCAAGAACAAAGTGCTTGTTAAAGGCATACTGTGTATACAGGTCTATACCTCTTGGCTTGAAGTAGAAATAGAATGGCTTTTGGGTGTTTCTATCTCCAGTGTCAAACTTCAACAAATCATAGTCTTTTAATGAGAATGGCTTACTTGCAGCTTTTGGTGCCAATATCGGGTTGTAGTGCTCTTGCACTGGATTGTTCAACAAACGGTTGCATACCAAGTTTACCAATCTGTCCGTGGACATTCCTGCTCGATATTCGTCAAATTTTTCTGGATGTTCCTTGATGAAGGAGATTACATTATACAGTTTCTGACGTGGTGGCTGAAAACAGCATTGTCCGTTGGGTGTCACCAGAAATTTATCCCCATGCACACGCCTTCCGTCACTGTCTGTCCGCACATACGACGGATAGCGCAATCCATCTCGTTTATTCAGGTGATAACCTGCATCCACGAGCAAGTCTTGTATGCGCAATCGCTGCAAGAAGTCATTGTATGTCAAATCTCCGTCCATTAATATCCTCGTCGTATTTCTGTTATTTCCTGATTCATCTGTGCTTCGAAATTTCTCGCTGCCACCTCATTGGGCATGTCTACTCCGGGCTTGAAGTAGGGGCGTGGGGGATGTCTTCCTTCCGTGCAATCTACATAGATTTCAGGATGGGGATGATGGCTCATTCCATGCGCTACTTCTGATGTCACTACGGCTCCTGCTGCCAAAGCTGCAAAGATTTTGGTTCCCAATCCAGTGCTTGCCTCAGGACGTGACTTCATGTCCACTTCCTTGAAGATGTTGGAAAAGAGCTTCATTCGGTGATAGTCATCCACTGCCATAAACTTGTCATATTGTTTCTGGCTTATTTCATGACTGATGGATTCTCCGTTGATAATGGCTGTCATGCGGTATTTCACATCGCCCTTTTCTTGTTGCTTTGCTGATTGTCCCTGCTCTTTTGCTTGCTCGCTTGCTGCAACTGGTACTTCTGTATTCTGTATCTTTTCGACATAGATTTCGTCCACTTGCACCTCACGTCCGTTCTTTACTTCTCGGTACCAACCTTTACTTTCGTCCAATAGGTTCAGGTCTTGTCCATTTACCGATGCATCACCATGAATCTGTGGCTCTCGCTCCACAGTCAGTTCTTCGTCTTGTCCGGCTTCAACGACTGGTTGCTGTCGTTGCTCCATTTCTTGCTGCACTTCTGGACGCAATCCTATGTTGATGCGCTCTTTGCTGTTCAGCATATCCATGGTAACCTTTTCTGCAAAGTCATCTTTGATTACATTGTTCAGTATGTCCAGTCGTTTGTCTATTGGCATTTGCTTGATGGAGTTGTTGGTCAACGCCTTCAACTCGTCTTCTTTCAAGTCATACACCATATCTACATTCGTGACTTTTGACTGGATGGTAAGCGTTTTGCTCTGCTCATCAATGATGATGCCATGCGATGAAAGACATTCCTGCCATTTCTCGTTGGAGAAATAGACTGGGGATGTTATCAACTCCTTGTAGGGTTTGGCTGGTTCATTACTTCTTGGTCTGCTTACCACTGGTGTTACCACTGCTTGCAGATTTTGCAGTACATCTTGACTTACAACTGGCTGTTGTGCCTGTCCCTTATAATAGAACCCATAACCGCCTGATTGCAGTTCGCCTGGATTCATTCTTCTGTTCCAACGCTCTGACACCATAGGGACTTGCGGATAGAACAGTTGACCGCCAACTCTTCGGAGATGCCAACCATCCTGCATTCTCGGTGTCCATCCCAAAAAGTGAGGAGGGTGCATACAATACCCTCCTGTTCGTCCATACTCACCAATTCCGACACGATACCCATGTAGTCCCATTGCTACACGTCCGTTGGCATTACGGGCATGCACGAAGTTTTTAGGCAGATAAAAGTCATTGCCTACAACACTCGTGAAGGTATTATAGGCTGTCTTGTTGGCATAGCTGGTTCCCCAGTCTGTCAATGCAAGCATTTGTTTCTCGGTGAGTCTGTAGGTGAGTAACGGACTGTCATGTCCCTGCACTGCCAACTGATACCCATTGCCATCGGCGATGATGTGCGCTTGCATACCATTGCGCATAAGCAGATCACGCAACTCTGGGGATATGTCCATCTGCCTTGGATTCAATTGTTTTCTTATCGCCATTCTTTTCTCGTGTTTTTAGTGATACTTCTACGCATCCCCTCGCTTCAGTGCTTCTTCCAACAATTGGTCTTTATATGCTACAAACTGTCTCGCACTGTCCTCGCAGATGCACAATCCCTTGTTTAAGCAGTACTGTGTGTATTCTTCCTGCCATTCCTCTGAGTAATGGTTGACATAATCCAACCAACCATATTCTCCTTTCTGAACTTTTTCTACCAGTACTTCCTCTGGATAATATTTGTTCTTTGCCATTCTTCTTGTATTATTCTACTATTCTTTCTTAATGATGTCCGATTCTCGCAAGATGTCCCTCTCGTTTGCGTGACAACTCATTCCACAACTCTTCCGTATAATCATCCTCACTGACATAATCCAGATTACCGTCATCGTCCATCACCCAACAGCCATAACATCCGAATGTGTATTTATCCCATTCTCTTTTAGTCTGCTCTTGCCATTTCCGGTCATCACCTTGGCATAGTCTGATGCCAGTGCTTTCATTCAGATCAATGCCAACAGTAACAGGATCTTCGTCCATTACGAACGTAAGTGGTTCACCATGCTGAATGACTTTTACTTCTGCTGAACTCAGGTGCATTTCTCCTGACAGTACTTGCAGGTTGCGACCAATGACTGGTGTGGGGGCATACATCACTTGGTTGGTCTCTGCATCCAACTGCACGAATGCTTTGCTCTGTTTCCCGTCCATCATCATGTCTGCAAGGATGGCTTTTCCTGATAGCAACTGCTTCTGTTGTTCCTGGTCATATTGCGCCAAAGGTGCTTGGCTTAGTACAGGATAGAACATTACGTCTACCTTACCATCTTCCATGCGTACAAAAGCGAAACGTGTTCGACTCTTGATGACGTTTTCATTTTCATCCTCCACCTGTATGGGCAGTACTGGCGAGCGTCTTCCCTGACCAATGTCTTCCAATACATGCATGGGCAGGTCTTCAATCATTTCTCGTGTCAATCCGTACTTTGCAAGTGTCTGGTACGGCACTTCATGTTCTTCTATTCTTGCTTTCATATTTGATTGTATTTATTGATTTTCAACTGTGCAGCCTTTTGCCTTCAACGCAAACATACGCCACACATCAGCAAAATTATATTGTAATGCGGCCACTACAAGAATATCGCTCATTCTTGGAGCTTACATTTATGCTAATTTATAATTCAAGTATGATAAT
>ERZ1034871.653-NODE-653-length-19506-cov-7.643052_pt1 | contig 19506 bp, 18 predicted proteins | sample MGYA00520631_ERZ1034871 | MGnify/ENA primary metagenome ERZ1034871 (study PRJEB33766, sample SAMN09781721) | gut metagenome | biome: gut microbiome | host: Homo sapiens | place: Madagascar | study: EMG produced TPA metagenomics assembly of the PRJNA485056 data set...
GTGAGGACGGCTCCCCAGAAGCAGAATACGCTCAGCCGCTTGCCGTCATCGTAACGTCCCTGTCCGTAGAGCCGTGAGATCACGGAGCTTCCGCCAAGTCCGAAGATGTCGCCGAGTGCGATCATGACCGTGAATACGGGGGTTGCTATCGCGACGCCCGCCACCATGTCGGTGTTGCCGGTATGCGCGATGAAATAGGTGTCCACGGTGTTGTAGACGAGGGTGACCATCATGCTGAGCACGACGGGGATCGCAAGGGTCATGTATGCGCGCGGTATCGGCGCCTTCTCGAAGAGTTCGTTATCCATAGCAGTCGCCAAGACTACAATGCCGAACCGGACATTTTCGGGAATGTCATGCGGCGCCCTATGCCCACGTCTGCGAATGTTGCATCCGGTGGCCGATTGCTCGTGATCGCGCTATCGGCCACCCCGCTGCGCTGCGATGCCGGATTCTACCGCAGCGAGATCTCGTCGATGCGGCGAAGCTCCTCTTCGCTGAATGTGGTGTTTCGGAGCGCTCCGATATTGTCGAGCAGTTGTTGCGGGCGAGACGCTCCGACCAGCACCGAAGTGACCATGCCGCCGTGCAGCAGCCAGGCCAACGCCATCTCGGCCAGGGTCTGACCACGTTCCGCCGCCAGATCGTTCAACTCGCGGATCTGCTGCAGCTTTTCCTCGGTCAACGCGCTTTTCCGCAGGAACCGTCCGTCATGGGCGATTCTGCTGTCTGAGGGAATGCCGTCTAGATACCTGTCGGTCAGCAGTCCTTGGTCGAGAGGGGAGAAGGTGATCAGTCCCTTGCCGAGACGGTGGGAGGTCTCCTTGAGTCCGTTGCGCTCAACGGTGCGGTCGAAGATGTTGTACCGGTTCTGATTGATGATGAACGGCACATGCAGCTCGTCGAGAATGGCGGTGGCCTTTTCGAGCGTCGGACCGTCATAATTGGACAGGCCCACGTACAGGGCCTTGCCACTGCTGACCGCCGTGGCGAGCGCTCCCATGGACTCTTCGAGCGGGGTGGATGGGTCCATGTGATGGTGGTAGAAGATGTCGACGTAGTCGAGTCCAAGTCGTTCGAGGCTTTGGTCGAGTGAGGCGAGCAGGTATTTGCGGCTGCCGAGATCGCCGTATGGGCCGTTCCACATTTCGTAGCCGGCTTTGGTGCTGATGATGAGTTCGTCGCGGTGGTGCTGGAAATATTCGTGCAGCAGCCTTCCGCAGTTCTTTTCGGCGGATCCTGGTTCGGGGCCGTAGTTGTTGGCTAGGTCGAAGTGAGTGATGCCGTTGTCGAATGCAGTGAACACGATTCGGCGCATGGTGTCGTATGGGGTGATGTCGCCAAAGTTGTGCCAGAATCCGAGGGATATGGCGGGGAGCTTGAGGCCGCTTGTTCCCGCATGGTTGTAGGTCATGTCGTCGTATCGGTTTGGCGATGGCGTGTAGATGGTGGTCGGCTCGAGCATGGTTCCTCCTTGAACTGCGGCGATTGCGTATTCGCCAAGTCAGAATACACATCCGCTTGCCGCGTCGCAACATGCCGCAATACAATGGTCGCGTCATGGCGCGTCCATGTAATGACAGGAGGAATGCCGATGCATGTGGAGCATGGGTTCGGTCCGGTTTGGGACGCCGAATCGCGCGTGTTGGTATTGGGTTCCATGCCGAGTCCGAAATCACGTGAGATGCATTTCTACTATGGGCATCCGCGCAATCGTTTCTGGCCTGTCATGGCGGCCGTGTTCCATGATGACAGCTGCCTGTGCGAAGGCATGGCTCCCAATTGGACGGTGCGTGCGCGCAGGGATTTCGCGTTGCGTCACCATATGGCGCTGTGGGATGTGATCGCATCCTGCGATATCGAAGGTGCGAGCGACGCGAGCATTCGCAATGCCGTTCCCAATGATTTTTCCGGTATGCTTCGTCGATCGCGGATTTCCCATATATTCACCACGGGCGCGAAGGCCGCGCAGCTGTATCGGCGGCTTTGCGTCCCGCTGCTGCGGTCTCATGGATTGGATGACGTGCCGATGACGCGATTGCCGTCCACCAGTCCTGCGAATGCCGGAATGAGCCTGCCGCGTCTTGTCGAAGCCTACGATTGCGTCGGGCGCGCCGTTTCGTAGACGTTGCAAGGTATTCCGACGTCTCCGGTATTGTCCGAGCCCTCTTTATACAATCTCGGTTGCGTTGAAATCCGAAGCGTCCTCCACGAATCCGTTCGGAATGGACGCTTCCTGCGAAACCAACAAGACGGAAGGCGAAAGATGGCATTGAGCGCCGCAATCATCCTTGCCGCGGGTGAAGGGACCCGCATGCGTTCCAACAAGCCGAAGGTGTTGCACACCTTGGCGGGCAAGACGTTTCTGAATCGAGTGATGGACTCTGTTTCCGCGCTCGATCCGGACACACTTGCCGTCGTGGTGCATTATCAGGCGGAACGCGTTGCCGAAGCGGCACGCTCCTATAACGAGCGTGTCACCATCGTCAACCAGGATGACATTCCCGGCACCGGCCGCGCGGTGCAATGCGCGATGGTGCAGCTGACGCAGCAGGGCAATCTGGACGGCGCCGTGCTGATCGCGGCCTCGGACATGCCGTTGCTTGACACCGACACGCTCGATCAGCTGCTCGCCTTCCATGAGCGTAGCGGCAATGGAGCGACCGTGCTGACCACCATGCTCGATGATCCGACCGGATATGGCCGTATCATCCGCGACAGTGACGGCAACGTACTTCGCATCGTGGAACAGAAGGACGCTAACAGCAGCGAATTGGCCGTGCACGAGGTGAACACCTCCGTGTACGTGTTCGACGCGAAGCTGCTTGCCGAAGCTATCGCCAATCTCAAATCCGACAACGCCCAGGGAGAGTTCTATCTGACCGACGCGCTCGAGGCGGCCAAGGCCAAGGGCGCGGTCGGTGCGTTCGCCGCGCCGGATCCGTTGAGCGTGGAAGGCGTCAACGATCGTGTACAACTTGCCAATCTCGCCAAGGGCCACAACAAGCGCGTCTGCGAGCGTTGGATGCGCGAGGGTGTCACCATCCTGGATCCGGACACCACGTGGATCGAGGATGATGTCGAGATCGCGCGCGACGCGGTCATTCTGCCGGGCTGCTTCCTGGAAGGTCATACCGTAATCGGCGAGGCGGCGGAAATCGGCCCGTACACCACGCTGATCGGAGCCACCATCGATGCCGAGGCGCATGTGGAACGTTCCCGCGTGCAGGAGACCCATATCGGCCGCGCTGCGAACATCGGTCCGTGGACGTATCTGCGTCCCGGCAACGAGCTCGGTGAAGGAACCAAGGCTGGCGCGTTCGTGGAAATGAAGAAGGCGCATATCGGCAACGGCACCAAGGTGCCGCATCTGAGCTATGTCGGTGACGCCGACCTAGGCGAGCACACCAACATCGGCGGCGGCACCATCACCGCCAACTATGATGGCGTGCACAAGCACCACACCACCATCGGATCGAACGTGCACGTCGGTGCGGGCAACCTGTTCGTCGCCCCCGTCAAGGTCGGTGACGGCGTCACCACCGGAGCCGGCTCCGTGGTTCGCCACGACGTTCCGGCCGATTCCATGGTCTATTCCGAAAACACACAACACGTAGTAGAGGGCTGGAAGCCCGAATGGGAGCGCTGAACATGCCTGCATTGCAAGATTCCATCGACGCCGTACGCATCGCCGCCGCCGCGGCGGATCGTATGAAGGCCACCGACATCGTGGCGTTCGACGTCACCGAACCGTTGGCCATCACCGACGCGATGCTTATCGCCACCGCCTCGAACGAACGTCAGGCGCTCGCCGTCGCCGAAGAGATCGAAAAGGATCTGTATCTCAAGGCCGGCAAGCGTCAGCCGCGGTCGCGCGAAGGCCTGACCGAAGGCCAATGGGTGCTGCTTGACTACGGTGACTTCGTCATCCACGTCATGCATCAGGAGTCCCGCGACTACTATCGTCTCGAACGGCTGTGGAAGGATTGTCCGAGCATCGACCTGCAGCTCGGCCATGCCGAGACGGCCCAGGATCAGGCGGATTCCGAGGATTCTGCGCAGAACGCGGAAGTCTGACGACATTTTTATACGGACGTGTCTTCCCATGGACGGGGAGGGCACGTCCGTTTCGTTCCGCACGGCAGGGGACGAATGAAGCAACAGTATAGGGGCTACACAGGGGAGAAGCATGCCTAGAAACGTCGAGCTTGCGCACGACGACGCCATGGCGCCGCACGTGCATTCCATCACATTGGTACGTCACGGGCGCACTTCATACAACGAGCAGCACCGGCTGCAGGGACAGATCGACATTCCGCTCGACGAAGTGGGCCTGTGGCAGGTGAAGCAGACCGCGGCCGCGCTGCGCGAACTCTATGTGGAACGTCACCCCGAAGTGCCGCACCAGCTGGTCGTCTGTTCGGACCTCAAGCGCGCGGCCGCCACGGCGCACGCATTCGCCGACCCGCTCGGCCTTGATATTCATCCGGACATCCGTGTGCGGGAACGCAGCTTCGGCGAATGGGAAGGCATCTCCGTCGAGGAGCTTGCCGGACGTTTCCCGGAGGACTATCTGTCATGGGCCCAGTTCCGCGGAGGCGAACTCAAATACGGCGCCGAACCGAAGCAGGAGGTCGGCAGACGTGGCGTCGAAGCACTGAACGATTGGGCCTCGAAAGCCGGCGAGGACACCGACCTGTACGTGTTCTCTCATGGCGCCTGGATCTCCCAGACGCTGCAGACCTTGTTGGGCCTGGATCAGGTGCATGATGATTTCGCGGACATCCTTTCGATGCGCAACGCCCATTGGGTGCGACTGGTGCCTCTGGAGCTTCAAGGCACATTGCGCTGGAGACTGGCGGAATACAATCATGGTCCGGCGATCGCCTACACCGAACAATGGGAGCATCCGCGTCTGTAGCGTCTGATCTGACGGAATCTCGATGCGACCGGGGAGGGCGGCGAGCGCCCTCCCGATTTTTTTCCAAGCTTTTCACAGAATCGCAGGTTTTCCCCAAGCGCAATCGGCTACCGTCATGGATTGTGAGAAATTTTTTCAAGGGAATATCATTCTCGTCGATTTTCGCGGGCGCTCTCGCCGCGGTGACGTCGTTCCTGCTTTCCGCGAAAATCGGTATCGCGGGATCGGTGATCGGTGTCGCGGCCGGCTCCATCGTGTCCGCCGTGGCGACGCAGGTGTATAAGAACGTGCTCAAGGCTTCGGGTGAGAAGCTACAAAGTGCCGTGCCGTTTGTGGGCAACGACAAGAACGACGCGGAAGACACGAAGGACAAGGATGGAAAGGCGAGCGACGCCACCACGGTGATCGCACCCGTCGCATCCGAAGGCGACAAGACCACCACAATGCCCGCAGCCGACGCGGATCAGACGCAGGTGCTGTCAGCGGACGACGATGATGCGACCAGGACGATGTCTGCGGCGTCCGGCCGAGTCATCTCCTCCGCGCAGGCCGATGGACGGGAAACGCACCTGCTTCCAGAGGATTCCGTCGGTGGACGTTCCAATGGACAGATTCAGCATGCTGGTCGCCGAGCAGCGCTCAACGCTTGGTTGCATGGCAAGTATGCTCCAATCGTCATCGCCATCGTCAGCGCCCTGATCGGCGTGGCCGTGAGCGCGGGACTGATTCTGGCGTTCACCGGCGGCCATGGAACCGACACCGTGGTTCGTGATGTGGTCAACAACAGCAAGCAGACGCCGTCCTCCGACGATGACGACGATTCCACCTATGGCACCGGCGATGGCACTCAGGATGACACGCAGAATCAGTCCGGCACGACCGACACCGACGAGGACACGTCCAAAACCACCACCAAGAACAGTGGAAAAGACACTGGCAAGAAGACGGACTCCTCGACCGGCGGCACCGGCTCATCCACTACCGATTCCGGTTCCTCCACCAAATCCGATACCAACGATTCAAGCAAAACGGACACGTCCACGGATTCCAACCAGTCGTCAAGCGGATCGATCCCGTCCACCGATTCCGGACAGAACACCGGCACGTCGAACGGTTCGAACGGTTCGACGGACACGAGCCAGAACCAATCGCAGACCGGTACCACCTCCAATGGCACGTCATCCGACACGTCCGGCAGCGGAACCGGCTCCACGAACTAGCCTCGCATGGCATGTCCAGGTATCCGCCTCTATGCGACACGCCGAGGATTGCATGATTCTGCTCTGTGTTGTATCTTAAACAAGGTTTGCAGAGCAGACACGGGGCTATGGCGCAGCTGGTAGCGCATCTCCATGGCATGGAGAGGGTCAGGGGTTCGAATCCCCTTAGCTCCACCATAGAAAGGCTTCCGAAGATTCGGAAGCCTTTTTTCGTATTTCAATCCGTGGTCGGCGGCTGTCCATCCGCCATTGGCTGAACCGGCTTTGCCGCCATCTCCTGCAAACCGCCATGGCACACTACCCCCATTGTGGATGACTGTGGATAGGAGCTCCCCATCCACCTATCCACAGATTCGTCGGCACCGGTGGCGGACGGCGCCGATTCCTGCCATGTTGGTTCCTACGGACGCTCGAAGACGATTGTCCCGAAGAAAGCGAAGGAAGGAGAACGCAAAATGGCGTCACCATCCCCAATCAGCCGCCAAACGATGCTGCCGGCGGTCCTGTCCACGATACTGGCATGCATCCTGGCCGCGGTGTGCGCGATGATCCTGACCGATGGAGAGATGCTGGCCGTGATCGTCGCCACCGCGGGCGCGTTGCTCGCCGGAGGAATCCTGCTGCTGCGCATGTGCCAGACATCCGATTGCTGACGCATGGCGCAAGGCAAACGCTGACAGCCGGCAGAACGTGCGGATACAATGAAGCCATGATCGACGAAGTACTATTCCTGCGCCATGGACGCACCTCCTACAATCTCGCCCGACGTCTGCAGGGGCAGATCGACATCCCTCTCGACATCGTCGGCCGATGGCAGGCGGATCAAAGCGCATACGAACTCGCCAAAACCTATTATTGGGCGAAGGTCGCGCATCTCGCCGAACATAATGAGCAGCTCGCGCAACCCTCCTATGGGGGCGCTCATCTCGCCAGTCTTGACGAAATCAACAATGCGCCCGCCGCCCGCCGCCGCATGATCGTCGTCTCCTCGGATCTGTTCCGCGCGAGGCAGACCGCGCACGCCTTCGCCGATCTCATGGGACTCGACGTGGAATCCGACCCTCGGCTGCGGGAACGCAGCTTCGGCGAATGGGAGGGCATGACCCGCGAGGAGATCTGCGAACGTTACGCCGACGATTACCGTTCCTGGCGCGCCCACACCGGTGGTGAGACCAAGCATGGCGTGGAAAGCCGCGTCCACACAGGACGCCGCGGCGCCGAAGCTGTGCGGGACATCGTCGCCGCGCATGATGACGGCACGCATCCGACCACGCTGTTGCTCGTCGGCCACGGATCATGGATCGTCGCCACCGTTGCGGTGCTGCTCGACATGGATCCGGACGACCTCAACAACATCGGCGCCATGCGCAACGCCTTCTGGACGCGCATGACCCCGCACTTCAATCCCGTCGACCCGACGCTCCGCACTTGGAAACTGGAGGAATTCAACCAAGGTCCGGCCATCGCCGCGACGGCCGACTGGGAGAACGGGCCGGAGTCGTTGCGCGCGCCCGGCATGCAGTCATGGAAGCCGATCGTCCAATAGATGGCAGAAAATCAGCCGAACCGGCCCGCAAAGTGAACGCTTGATGAAATCATCGCCATTCGTGCGGCGAATTCTCGCGGTGGGACTATCCTTGATAAGGTTGTTTGCCCGACCGTGCGGAGCGCTGTACGGCATCCGGGCTTCCGTACAGCGATAGAACGTTGGAAAGCGCGAAAGGCGGGTGAGAGACATGTTGAGAATGTTCAGAACGATTAACGGCCAGGTGGAGCAGATCCAAAAACCTGAGAACGGCTCCTGGCTGTGCCTTTCGGAACCCACCGACGTGGAACTCGCTAACGTGTCCATGGAGGCCGGCATCGATCTGGCAGACCTGCGTGCCCCGCTGGATGACGAGGAACGCTCACGCGTCGACGTCGAGGACGATTACACGATGATCATCGTGGACATTCCGACCGTGGAGGAGCGGGGAGGCCGCGACTGGTACGAGACCATCCCGTTGTCGATCATCATCACCCAATCGGCCATCATCACCGTCTGCATGCAGGACACTCCCGTGCTGCATCCGTTCATGGAAGGCACCATCCGCGGCTTCAACACATACATGAAGACGCGGTTTATCCTGCAGATCCTGTACCGCAACGCCACCATGTATCTGCGCTATCTGCGCATCATCGACCGGGAAAGCGACAAGCTCGAACTCAAGCTGCGTCATTCCATGCAGAACCGCGAAATCCTCATGCTGCTGGAGCTGAGCAAAACATTGGTCTACTTCACCACGTCACTCAAATCGAACGAGATCGTCATGGAGAAGCTGACCACGTTGCCGCGGCTCAAGCAGTATCCAGAGGATGAGGATCTGCTCGACGACGTCATCACGGAAAACAAGCAGGCCATCGAGATGGCCAACATCTACAGCGGAGTTCTTGCCAACATGACCGACGCGTTCGCGTCGATCGTGTCGAACAATCTGAACAACGTGATGCGCATCTTCACCATCATCTCCATCACATTGTCCATCCCGACCCTGATCTTCTCTATGTACGGCATGAACTTCCAGCATGGCATGCTTGGCATGCCATTGACGGACAAGCCTTGGGGCTTTGCGGTCGTCATCGGCGTCTCCGTGGTCATCTCCGCGATCGTCACCTGGTTCCTCACCCGTTCCCGCATGTTCAAGTGATGCGTATGGGTGGAAGGATTCGTCGTGTGGCCGCGGCGGCAGGCGCGGTGTTGATGGCAATCGGCATGGGGGGCTGTGGCACGTCGGTTTCCGTGGTGACCGAAGGCGCGGCGCAGGGGCCGACGATCGCGATCGGCGTCGCGGCCGACCAGCCGGGGCTTGGTTGGCTGCATGGAGGGGAATATTCCGGTTTCGACATCGACGTCGCCAAATACGTGGCGAAGACCTTGGGATACGCGGAAAAGCAGATCGTGTTCAGGCAGTTGACGCCGGATGCGAGGATCTCGTCACTCGCCGACGGCACCGTCGACGTGATCGTGGATTCCTTCTCCGTCGACGGCGCCCACGATGGCGAAGCCGATGTCGCGGGGCCATATCTGACCGTGCATGAAGCTTTGCTGGTGCGCACCGACGATTCGTCCGCAGTCAAAGGAGCTGACGACCTGTCCGGCAAAACCGTATGCGCGGTCACCGGCAGCGCGGCCGCGCACGATATCCGCGGCCGTGCCGAGCATGCGGTCGTACGAGAACGCGGCACGTATCCGCAGTGCGTGACGGCGCTGATGATCGGCGAAGCCGACGCGATCGCAACGGACGATGCGATCGCGACCGGTCTGGCAGCCAACAATACGGGCGACCATATGAAGATCGTCGACGTCCCTGACGTCGAATGGTTCTACGGCATCGCCGTCAAATCGGGGCAAAGCGAACTGGTGGGGCAAATCGACGCCGCGCTGCGGGCGATGGTGAAGGACGGTTCATGGCAGCGGGCCGCCGATGACATGAACGGAACGATCGGGTACGTTCCCGACGCGAAGACGAATCCTCCTACGGCATCAGCCCAGGATTCCTCCTCCGATTCCTCCGCGTCGTCGGAAAAATAACGGGAACGCATGTGCCTGAATAGTGGTTGATTCGTTGCGAAGTGTCCAGTTGCGCGGCTAATTTCATGCATTATGAGTGACACCGAGAAAAGCGCGCAGGCGCAGTCGAACGAATCCGCCGAACCGGCGTTCCGCTACAATGCGAAGCTGGCGCAGGGCATCGAAGAGAAATGGCAGAAGATCTGGGATGATGAGGGCACCTTCTGGGCCGCCAACGTCAACGGCGATCTGAAGGACGGCAAAGGCCGCAATGCCGAAGGACGCCCGTCCTACTTCGCGATGGACATGTTCCCATACCCGTCCGGCAAGGGTCTGCACGTCGGCCATCCTCTGGGCTACCTGGCCACCGATGTGGTCAGCCGCTACCACCGCATGAAGGGCGAGAACGTGCTGCACGCCATGGGCTATGACGCGTTCGGTCTGCCGGCCGAACAGTACGCCGTCCAGACCGGGCAGCATCCTCGCATCACCACCGAGCAGAACATCGCCAACATGCGCCGCCAGCTGCACCGCATGGGTCTGAGCTTCGACAACCGTCGTTCCTTCGCCACCATCGATCCCGGCTACGTTCGTTGGACCCAGTGGATCTTCTCGCGCATCTATGACGCGTGGTATGACGAGGACGCCACGAACCCGTCCGGCTCCAGGGGCTGCGCACGCCCGATCAGCACGCTGGTCGAGCAGTTCGAATCCGGCGAACGCGCCATCCCGGGCTTCGAGGGCAAGGCATGGTCCGATCTGACCGAAGCCGAGCAGGCCGACGTGCTCAACGACTTCCGTCTGACCTACATCTCCAAGTCCCCGGTCAACTGGTGCCCGGGCCTGGGCACCGTGCTCGCCAACGAGGAGGTCACCGCCGAAGGCAAGTCCGAACGCGGCAACTTCCCGGTGTTCCAGCGCGAACTGCGCCAGTGGTCCATGCGCATCACCGCATACGGCCACCGTCTGATCGAAGACCTCGACACCATCGACTGGCCTGAGAAGGTCAAGCTCATGCAGCGCAACTGGATCGGCGAATCCCACGGCGCTTCCGTGCATTTCGACGTCGAGACCCCGAACGGCGTCAAGGACATGGAGATCTACACCACCCGTCCCGACACCCTCTTCGGCACCACCTTCGCAGTCGTCTCCCCGGAACACCACCTGCTTGAGAACGTTCCGGAAGAATGGCCGGCGGAAACCCCCGAGGATTGGAAGGGCGGCTACGCCACCCCGGTCGAGGCCGTGAAGGCGTACCGTCTGGCCGCCGAAGCCAAGACCGCCAAGGACCGCGTGGACGAGGCGGGCGAGAAGACCGGCCTGTTCACCGGCCTGTACGCCATCAACCCGATCACCGGCGCTAAGCTGCCGCTGTTCACCGCCGACTACGTGCTCATGGACTACGGCACCGGCGCGATCATGGCAGTGCCGGGCGGCGATCAGCGCGATTACGATTTCGCCGTCAAGTTCGGCCTGCCGGTCATCTACACCGTCAAGCCGCTGCCGGAATCCGGCGACGACCTCGCCAACTATGAGGGCAAGGCGCCGTTCGTCTCCCATGACGGCATCGTCATCAACTCCTCCATCGACGCGACCAAGGCCAAGGGCGATTCCCTGAGCCTCGACGGCCTGCGCGTGGACGAGGCCATCGACAAGGTCAACGCCTGGCTCGAATCCGCCGGCGTCGGCAAGGGCACCGTCAGCTACCGTCTGCGCGACTGGCTGTTCAGCCGCCAGCGCTACTGGGGCGAGCCGTTCCCGATCGTCTACGGCGAGGACGGCACCCCGCACCTGCTGCCCGACGACCAGCTGCCGATCAACCTGCCGGACGTGCCCGACTACAGTCCGAAGACGTTCGATCCGGACGACGCCGAATCCAACCCGGAGGCGCCGCTGAGCCGCAACGAGGATTGGGTCAAGGTCGAGCTCGACCTGGGCGACGGCAAGAAGACCTACTACCGCGACACCAACACCATGCCGAACTGGGCCGGCTCCTGCTGGTACTACATGCGTTACCTCGACCCGACCGACACCAAGCACATGGTGGAGAAGGACGAGTTCGACTACTGGATGGGTCCGGACCACAACAAGACCGCCGGCAAGTCCGGCGGCGTGGACCTGTACATCGGCGGCGTCGAACACGCCGTGCTGCACCTGCTGTACTCCCGTTTCTGGCACAAGGTGCTGTTCGACCTCGGCTACGTCGACTCCATGGAACCGTTCCACAAGCTGTTCAACCAGGGCATGATCCAGGCATACGCCTACACCGACGACCGCGGCCAGTACGTGCCGGCCGCCGAAGTGGTGGAGGGGCCGGCCGACGCCAACGGCGAACCGACGTTCACTTGGAACGGCCAGCACGCCAACCGCGAGTTCGGCAAGATGGGCAAGAGCCTGAAGAACATCATCACGCCGGATGACATGTATGAGAACTACGGCGCGGACACCTTCCGCCTGTACGAGATGGGCATGGGCCCGCTGGCCGAGTCCCGTCCGTGGAACACACGCAACGTGGTCGGCTCCATGCGTTTCCTGCAGCGCCTGTGGCGTAACGTCATCGACGAGACCACCGGCGAGGTGCGCGTCACCGACGGCGAGCTTGACACGAAGACGCTGAAGCTGCTTAACAACACGATCGCCGACGTGACCGTCGAGATGGAGGCCATGCGTCCGAACACGGCCATCGCCAAGCTCATCGTGCTCAACAACTATCTGACCAGCCTCGACGCCGTGCCGCGCGCCGCCGTCGAACCGCTGATCCTGATGCTCTCTCCGATCGCCCCGCACATCTGCGAGGAACTGTGGAGCAAGCTCGGCCACACCGAATCCCTGGCGCACGCCGACTGGCCGAAGGCCGATGAACGTTACGTCGGTCAGGATTCCGTCACCGCGGTCGTGCAGATCAAGGGCAAGGTGCGCGCCAAGCTCGAGGTCTCCCCGGACATCGATCCGAAGGAGCTGGAGAAGATGGCGCTCGAAGCCGTCGCCGACCGACTGGGCGGCAAGGAGCCACGCAAGGTCATCGTCAAGGCTCCGAAGATCGTCTCCATCGTCCCGGCGGAGTGACGTTCCGCACGCCGAGCACCTCTTTAGGAAGACATGAGGCCTTCTGCCGTCCGGCGACACGCCGGACATGTGGATAACCCATGTTCTCCGACCACAGGGGTCGTTCCGGCTGGACAATGTGCCCATGCATCCTCCAACTTGGATGCATGGGCACATTTGTTTCTCGTTCCAAGCGTTTCATCCAAGCCTCCCGCGTAGCTGGCGGCGACATGGACGTGCCGCTCGCCACGATACGGTTACGCGGACTCAACCTGCCTGGAAACGTGCCCCGGCGTGGCGCCCCTGTCGGACCGCGGACGGAGGAACCGGACGAACCGTCCTACTTTATGGAACAAGCTGTTTCCAAGCGGACGGCGCATGGAGCGAAGCCGACATTGGCGGAGCTTTCCGGAGTCAGACCGGCAGATGGCGCGGATGACATGGAACGGCCGAAACGGGACAGGCCACGATTGGCGTTCCGGCCGTTCCACGCGCTTGTCGCCATCCTCGCACTGTCGTGCGCGTTGTGCGCGAGCCTGACCATGCTGGTGCAGCAGGCCATGCATTACGGCGCGATGCAGCGAAGCCAAACCGCGCAATCGCAGGAGCAATCAAAGCAACAACAATCACAGCAGACTGGACAGGAGGCTCCTCAACAGGCTCCGCAGCAAACTCAGACGACACAGGAACCGCAGGAGCAGCCAGCCGAGCCGACACAACCTCAATCGAACCAAATCGACATCAACACGGCAGGTCTGGAAGAACTGCAGACGCTCAAAGGCGTCGGACCCGTCACCGCGCAACGTATCCTCGATTATCGGGCGCGAATCGGCCGATTCGATAGCATCGACCAACTGCTGGAGGTCAAGGGCATCGGCGCGAAGACCTTGGCGAAATTCCGCGAACAGGCGTGCGTGCGATGAACGGCGGCGATTATCTTGACAGGGAGCGTGGAAGCCGTGATTGGCGGTTGCTTCCGGCTGCGTTGTGCGGTTGGGCGGCAAGCCTTGCAGCCCATGCCGGTTTCGACTATTGCATGAACCATGATGGCATATTGGGATTGCTGCCGATTGTCATCATCGGCACGGTGCCGTTCGTCGCCGTCTCGGGACTGGCGTTCCTGCGATTATCCGAGCCTCTTCGACATTGGCTGTCCATCTGGCATGCGAGCGTCACAATGTGCGCGGTCGCGGCGGTCGCATGCGCGTCCTGCGCGCTGGTATACGATCTGCTGCAATGGCGCGATCCCGCCTCCAGAGCAGCGGCTGGAGGGGAAGTCGTCGCCGTCATGGTCATACGCGCCACATCGCCGGCCGTCAGCTCCGACCGACGTTCGAACGATTGCCGTCTCGACGCGCGCACCCTGTCTATCACCATCGACGGTATACAGCAGAACAGCTCGGCGCGCATACGCGTGTATGCGGATCAGCCCGAATGCGGAAAACTCAGACAAGGCGGCACGTATGAGATCTCGGGCACGATTTCCGAGGCGGAATACGGCGCCATGCCATTGTGGCTGACCGACGCCGTAATGGTCGAACGGGTCAGATCGCCAAGCATGCCGATGCGTGTCATCGATACGATGCAGCAGGCGTTCCTCACGCAGACCGCACAGTTATCCGACCAAGGAAAGATACTGGTTCCGGGACTGACCTTGGGCATCCTCGGGCAGGATTACGTCCCGGTCGAAGGAGCTGACGCCGGCATCGACTCCACCTACGCAACACAGGTCGAAGACGCGTTCCGCCGTTCGGGAATCGTGCATCTCATGGCGGTCAGCGGTGGCCATCTGGCCGTGGTCGCCGCATTGGTCCGCGGCGTCTGCTCATTTTTCCTTGCCCCACGCCGGGTTTCCGCGTTGCTGGTAGCCTCCGCGTACGTCATGTTGTCGGCGTGCGTATTCCCGTCGGATTCGGTGTCCCGTGCGCTGATGATGGGCCTGTCCGGCGCGGCATGCCAGTTTCTGGGCAGACGGGGACAAGCGATGGCGTCATTGAGCTGGATCACATTGGCCATGCTGATGGTATGCCCACAGATGTCGCAAAGCTTCGGATTCGCTTTGTCCTGCGCCGCGGTGCTCGGCATCGTGCTGTTCGCCGGAACGCTTAACGCATGGATGATGCCAGTCATGCCACGATTTATCGCCGAAGCCATGTCCATGACCATTTCGGCGCAGGTGTTCACCCTGCCGATCCAAGTGCTCATCGAACCGGAACTGCCGATATTCTCCGTGCCTGCCAACCTGGTGGTGGCCCCATTCGTGGGATTCTCCACGTTGGCCGGTCTGGCAAGCCTGACGATCTCATGGCTCATTCCCTGGCTGGGACTGCAATTAGCCCGCGTGGCATCCTGGGGCACTTCGGTCATGGAGCTGACCGCGCTTCATTTGGGATCCGGAGAGCGGGCGACGATTCCTTGGGCCGGAGGAATCAAAGGAGCGGTACTCGTCTGCGTCGTGGAAGCCATATGCGTCCTGTCAGCCATCGCCACGCGCCGGATCCTCACCGCAATGATCGTCCAGGAACCCGACCTGCCCGGAAAACGACTCATCGTCAATCCCGTGGGACGGCTGCGCATGTGGATGGAACGTACTCGGAAGGCATTGCGCGAACTGCAATGGGAGGAATAGGCCATGCCGGTTTTGTCCACCGATACAGCGAGATTGAATGGTATGCCGAAACCATCCGCAGCCACCACGCCCTTCCACCTCGTGTACGGAGGCGACTCGTACCTGAACGACCAGACGGTGCGCGACCTCAAACACGAGGCGCAACGCCGGTATCCCGACGCGGAAACCATCGAACTCGACGCGGCAAACGCCGACCATTACGCCTTCGACGAAGCGGTAAGCCCATCATTGCTTGCGGATCGCGCCATCGTCATCGTCACCAACCTGCAGAACGCGGACGAAAAACTGGGCGACGCCATGGTCTCTTACTGCAGACAGGCGTGCAAGGAGCCGGCGGACGCGTGCATCGTCATCTGCCAGCATGAGGGCGGTGTGAAGGGCAAACGTCTGGTGGAGCAGCTCACCAAGGCCGGAGCGTACAAGGACGCTGTCGCCGACCTGAAGAAGCCCGAGGCCAAACTCAACTTCGTCATGCAATGCTTCGAACGGCGCAAACGCCGCGTCGAGCCGATGGCCGCGCAGCAACTCGTGGCCGTGTTGGGGGATAGGACCGGCGAGCTTGCGGCCATGGTCGGCCAGTTATGCTTCGATTTCGACGACAATCCCATGACGCTCGACCGCGTCAACCAATATCTCACCTCCAATCCGCAGGTGGATGGCTTCCGTGTCGCCGACCTCGCGTTGTCGGGACGTACGGCGGACGCGATCATCGCCATGCGATCGTCCGTGGAACAGGGCACCGCTCCGATCGCGCTTATCGGCGCGCTGGCCATGAAGCTGCGGACGATGGCGAAGGCGTCGGCGGTGCGTGCGGGCACCATTTCCACGGCCGAGGCGAAAACGAACCCCTGGGTGTTGAAGAACGCGACCCGGCAACTATCCGGATGGACGTCAAGCGGCATGAGCGCATGCATCCAGATGCTCGCATGGGCCGACGAGCAAAGCAAAACCAATGGCTCGGACCCGGTCTATGCTTTGGAACGGTCCATCGAACTGATCAGCCGCAAAGGACGTGCCGCATGAGCAACATCATTACCATCACAGCCGCCACCGGCGAGGACATGCAGGCGTTGGGGGAGCGTTTGGCGAAGCTTGCCCGTGGAGGCGACGTGCTGTTGCTGTCCGGTCCGCTTGGCGCCGGCAAGACCACGTTCGCGCAAGGATTCGGCGCGGGACTTGGCATCGGAGAGCCCATCGTCTCGCCGACCTTCACCATCGCACGCGAGCTTGAGGGACGGTTCGCGGACGGTTCGCCGGCGCATCTGGTGCACGTCGACGCCTACAGGCTCGGCGGCAACGCCTACGCGCCCGGACAGGACACGGTCGGACGGCTATTGGACGAATTGGAATCGCTCGGCTTGGACGAGGAATTGGAGGATCCGGGCGAGCATACCGTCATCCTGATGGAATGGGGCGAGCAGATGGCCGCCGCATTGGCTCCGGAACGGCTTGAAATCCACATCGACCGTCCGCTTGACGCGCCCGCCGTGACCGCGGACGGCGAGCTGACCAGCGCGGGCGCACGCACGGTGACGTTGGTGCCGGTGGGCGCTGCCTGGGATTCGTTCGATTTCACCGCGGGAAAACGCTGACCCTGTCTAAGACGCATCCGACGTGGCCGACCGCACCGCATGCCGTGGCTTCCAGCGCCGGTTGTACAGTGGTTGGCAGTTTGGCACAAGGAGTTTTCAAGCATATGCAGACACTGGTGATTGACACCTCATATGGTTCGACCGTAGGCGTGGTCGGACATGAACCCATCGTCGAAACGGATTCGCGCACCCATGTCGAGAAACTGCAGGTGAACATCGCGCAAGCCGTCGAACAGGCCGGACTGCAGGCGTCGGACATCACCCGCATCGTCGTCGGCGTCGGACCGGCGCCATTCACCGGCCTGCGCGCCGGCATCGTCGCGGCCAAGGCATTGGCCTTCGCCACAGGCGCGCAACTGGTCGGACAGGACGTGCTCGCGCCGCAATGCCTGGCACATACTCAAGCTACGGACGATCGCCGCCATCTGACGCTTGCCGTCAACGACGCGCGTCGCCGGCAACTGTATTTCGCGCTGTATGACGGCGGCACCGTTGCGGACGGCGTCGGACAATCGCCCATAACGTTGATCGACATGGACATCGACTATCCGGATTCCATCACGATGCGCGTCAATGACGTTCTTACGAAGCTCGCCGACACGGGCAAGCCGTACGTCGTCGACGTCATCGGCCATGGTGCGGTCAAATACGCGCAGTCGTGGAATGCGATTGCCTCCCTCGGCGAAGTCGACGACCATGCTCTGCTCGACGAAGGCGCGGAAGGATTGGCGCGATTCGCGGCCTTCACCACCAGCGAACAGGCGTTGGCAGAACCGACCCCCGTCGAACCGTTATATCTGCGTCGTCCGGACGTGTCAGTGCCCAACCCGCTCAAGCATGTGCTCAACCATGCCGGCGCCGAACGAACGGAGTGACGGCACGCCCATGATTGTCGACCATTCCCAGATTCCGGAAGACACCGCCGTCGGACAGATCGCCGCATTGGAAAAGGACCTGTTCGGCCGCGGCGCGTGGAGCGAACAGTCCGTACGGCAGGAATTCCACGCTCCGGCACGCACGTATCTGCTCGACATTGAAGGCGATGCCGTACAGACGGCGGATCCCGTCGTCCGAGGCTACGCAGGCTACTGGTACGACGGCGACGACGCGGAGATCATGACGATCGGCGTCGGCAGACCATACCAACGGCAGGGGATAGCGGCGGCGCTTCTCGAAACACTGATCGTCTCGGCGCGTCGGCAGGGCGCCAAACGCATGCTTCTGGAAGTCCGCGTCGACAACGTGCCGGCATTGGCGTTGTACGAAAGGTTCGGCTTCACGCGGATGGGATTGCGCAAACGCTACTACCAGCCAGAAGGCATCGACGCGTACACCATGAGCCTCGACTTGGAGCCGCGCGTCGTCGGCTTCAGCGCAACAGCGGATACAGAGCACACTTCAGCAACACACACAACGGAGCAGCAATGAGCGAACCAATCGTACTCGGCATCGAATCGACCTGTGACGAAACGGCGGCGGCCGTGGTGCAGGGACGCACCCTCATTTCCAACGTGGTCGCGTCCTCCATGGACGAGCACGCCCGCTACGGCGGCGTGATTCCCGAAATCGCCTCTCGCGCGCACGCCGAAGCGTTCGTGCCATGCGTCTCCAAAGCTCTGGCCGACGCGAACATGACGCTGTCCGACGTCGACGCGATCGCCGTATCCGCGGGACCCGGCCTCGCCGGCTGTCTCGCGGTCGGCGTGTCCGGCGCGAAATCGTTGGCATGGGCCGCGAACAAGCCGATCTACGGCATCAACCACGTCATCGGACATATCGCGGTGACGCAGCTGCAGTTCGGACCGTTCCCCAAGGACACGCTTGCGTTGATTGTGTCGGGCGGGCACACTTCGCTGCTGCATGTCGAAGACGTGGCGCGGCATATCGACGTGGTCGGCACCACGCTCGACGACGCTGCCGGCGAATGCTTCGACAAGGTGGCGCGTCTGCTTGGTTTCCCGTATCCCGGCGGCCCGCACATCGACCGTCACGCGCAGCTGGGCAACCCACATGCCATCAAAGTGCCTCAGGGCCTTACGCAAGGCAAGGCGGGGCAGCAGTATCCGTACGATTTCAGTTTCTCCGGCGTGAAGACGGCCGTGGCGCGTTGGATCGAACAGCAGCAGGCGGAGGGCAATGAGATTCCCATCGACGACGTGTGCGCGTCGCTGGCCGATTCCGTCGCGACGGTGCTCGCCAAGAAGGCGATGCGCGGTTGCGAGCAGTACGGTTCGAAGACCCTGATCGTTGGCGGCGGCTTCTCCGCGAACTCCCAACTGCGCGCCAAACTGTTGGAGGTCGGAGCCAAGCATGGCGTCGAAGTGCGTATCCCGCAAATCAAACTGTGCACCGATAATGGCGCTATGGTGGCCATGCTGGGCGTGAACCTGGTGGAGAGCGGCGTGAAACCGTCCGAACCGGATTTCGCAATCGATTCCGCCATGCCGTTGACGAAGATCAGCATGTGACGGTAGTCCCGCCGCAGCAGGGGAGACACGCGCGGGATTTGCATTTTGCGTTTTACCGCGTATGATTCATGTCTTGTGCAC
>ERZ1034871.657-NODE-657-length-19406-cov-3.840628_pt1 | contig 19406 bp, 18 predicted proteins | sample MGYA00520631_ERZ1034871 | MGnify/ENA primary metagenome ERZ1034871 (study PRJEB33766, sample SAMN09781721) | gut metagenome | biome: gut microbiome | host: Homo sapiens | place: Madagascar | study: EMG produced TPA metagenomics assembly of the PRJNA485056 data set...
GTTCACTGTCTTTGATCATCTGTTGGAACTGCGGGCGGTTGTCCGTTTTTGCAGAGACGGCACGGTCGATATAGTGCTTCACCACTGTGAAGCCATTCTTTTCCGCATAGGCGGTGCATTCCCGAATCTGGCCTTCGATGGATTCTTCACGCTGGCCGTCAGTGGAATAACGGGCGTAGATCACGGCGGTCATGGCAAGCACCTCCTATTTATACATCATTGAACGGTGGACCGCTCATCCAAATCAATGTTTCGTATAATGTATATACCACAATTTTAAAATTATTTCAATACCAATTATTTATCCTCCTGCAAATTTCGACTTATCACTTCCTGCAACCTCTCAGTTTCTTCTTTGGCATAAGCTCTGGCATCAGCCTCCACCGGCTGGAAATAGTAGCCCAGGATATCCTCGTCGCCCGAGACGTACCCGCTCTGATAGTTCCGCAGCCATCGTCTGGCCTGATCGTAGTAGGCCGCTTGGGCTGCGGCATCGTCCCAGTCGATGTTCTCCACCACATAGGCCTGCTGCGCATGGTACGCCTCGTGGGCGATGGTGTCCATGGTCTCCTGCGCAGTCCCGCTTTCCAGCACAGACCGGGAGAGCACGATCTGCCGGGAAGCGGCGCTGTAGTAGCCCAGCCGGTTCTCGTCGAGCGGCTGGACCGTGATCTCTGTCCCATCCGGCACCCCCAGCACGGCAAACTCATAGGCGGCCAGCTGCTTTGCCAGTTCGGTCTTGCTTTCCAGAGACGCCGTTTCCCAGGCATTCTCCGCAAAACCTGGCAGGAATTTCTTTTCGTGGAGCTGTGCCATCGTTTCCGCCTGCGTCTGCGGGGGTGCCGCTGCGGTCAGATACACCCGGCTACTCCACATGCCCCATACGGCCGGGACAGCCAGCAGGAGCACAGCCAGCAGGACCCCGAACCGGCGGCAGATCTCGCGGATGCGGTCCTGCCCATAGAGGATGTCGAAGTCGCTGTAGTGGCAGCGGCGGCTCTTCCGCCGGAACTGCCGCAGGCACTTGCGGCGGAACCGGAGCAGGCCTGCAAGCCAGAGGGCTGCCAGCAGCACACCGACCGGCCAGACCTTGCGGAAGGTGACCAGCGCAAACAGCAGTTCTGCCGGCAGCAGCACAGCGCACCACATAAAGAACGGCCCGCCGGCCATGCAGGCTGTTGCTGCAGGGGCCAGGCCCCACCAGAGCAGATACAGGATCACATAGGCGGACGAGATGGTCCCGCCGGAGACCGCCGACCCCAGAAGCTGCGGTTTTACACAGTACAGCCAGCCGATCACGCAGCCACTGAAGATGATCGCCATCAGGGTGGATACCCGCCCCGCAAGTTTTCTGCTCTTTGCCATAACGGTTTCCTTTCTGTTCCGCTGTGCGGCCCTCATTCTTCCAGCTCAGGCGCCTGCAGGTAGAGCCGCTCGATCTCTATTTCAGCTTCTGCCGGAGAGCCGGCCCGCACCTTGAAGAAATCGCCTGCGCGGGTGTGGCGCAGCGGGACCGCCGGCGGGGCTTCGCCCTCCAGCACATAAACGCGGCAGCGGCAGCCGGACTGCCGGAGATAGAGCACCGTGTGTGCCCCGATGTAGTAGCGGTAACCGCCCGATGGGAGGCCGGTGCCAAAACCGGCGCTGCCGATCTCGCAGATCAGCAGCACCAGCACGATCAGCACCCCGCCGACGATGGGCAGGGCTTCCAGCGTGAATGTATACTCCATGGTGCCACTCCTTTCTCAGAAGTGCAGGAAGAGGCGGATGAGCACGAAGGGCAGGGCACAGAGCAGCACGATGCCGATGAACAGCGCGATGAGCGTGAAGATGGACGCCACGAACTGGTAGATCATCATGCTGATCTGCCAGCGGAAGATCAGCACGGCTGCTCCGACGGCAGCAATGATCAGCCGCGCCGTCAGTGACTCCGCGCGCCAGATGAAGAAGGCCGACAGCAGCACCGTCAGGCCGCAGATCACGATACACAGGTTTCCGAGTGCAGATGTAAACATAGCAGTTTCTCCTTTGATCACAGATGGGCTTGTCCTTACACATCAGACAAGCCCATCCGCCGGTTTCAGTTGGAATTTCAGTCGAAAAAGGCGGGAATTTTTTCAGCGCCCGCCGTGGTCATGGCCGCCGCCGCTTTGGCCGCCGCGCCCGGCACCGCCGTGGCCCGGCCCGGCGCTTTGGCCTTTGCCCGCGCTCTGGCCTTTGCCGGTGCCCTGTGCGGCGGACGCGGCCCTGGAGGCGCCAAACTTCAGCCCGCTCTCACGGCCCTGCGAGCCGGGGGCACCCGGGTCATCCCCGCGGTCCCGGCCGCCGTCCTCGGAGGAGCCGGCCGCGGCTTTGCGTGCAGTTCTCTGGGTGGGTACGGGGCCGTACTTCCCGTTTGCCGTGTTCTCGCGCAGGGACTGCACAAAGGCATCGTGCCGCTGCGCCTCCGTCATTCTCGGCTGCTGCACCGTCGGTGTGTTGTTCTGGGTGTTTTTGCCGTTCTCGCTGTTTTTGCCCCAAAGGGAACTGAAGAATCCCATTGTGTGCTCCTTTCGCATTCATCTGTTTTTTTATCCGGTCACATAAGATAAGCCCGCCGGAGCAGCCGCAGTTGGAATTCTCGGTGCGAGATCTCAAAATTTCATGTTTTTTACGCGCACCTCCTGCGCGGTTCGCACCACAAAAAGCGACATTCTTTTTTCCATTCTGCTTTTCTTTTTGCGCAGAGTGTGTTATAATGGTGCCAGTATTATGAAAAGGTGCATTCTGCCGGTTCCCGGTCGGTCACTTTTGTTCATTTTTGCCATCACACCCCGCAAGGGGACGGAGGACAATACAGACTGTTCTTGACCAGCGCATAAATCTGCAAGGATCACACCCCGCAAGGGGACGGAGGAATTGTCCCACCGGAAATTAGGTTAAAGTTCGACCAATCACCGATTACACCCCGCAAGGGGACGTAGGATATGTTTTGCTTCCTTTTAACTTTTCAGACAAAGTAAACAATCACACCCCGCAAGGGGACACAAACAGCCGCCCCGCTTTACTGCACAAAACTGTGAAGTAAAGCGGGGCGGCTGCTTTTTTTGTGAAATTTTGGACTGTTCCCGATTTTTTCCGCAATTTTTCCAACTGCGGGAGTTTCCGCAGCTTTTGTATCAGAATATGGACTGTTTTCCATTGGAAGTTTCTCCAAAAAAACGGTCGAAATTTCTCTGTTTCCGGCGTTTTTCTTTGCCGGATCCCGTGCTATAATGGGAACAAATCTTTTCAAACCTGTTTTTCGCATATTCCCTTGCTATTTTGCCCGAAGGAGATGATTCCTTGAACGCACTCACCTTGCAGGCCACCTTCTGCGGCCTGCTGCACGGCCTTGGCAAGCTGGCCTTCCGGGCCGACAAGACCGCAGCCGACCTGTTGGCCGCCCTGCCGGACACCCCGGAGTGGGCTGCCGTGCGCGGCGGCGCGGCCGCAGGGTCGGACGCCGCCCGCTGCGCAGCCTTTGCCCGCAGCCTGTCTGTAACCGCCGACACCCCCGCCGCCGAACCGGCCAGCACCCGCTGCCGACCCCTGCGCTCCATTTTCAGCCACCTGAACGGGGAGCACCTCGGGTATTCCGTCCCGGCTGCCCGCCCGGACGGTGCCCTGCACGACCCCGTGCAGGATGCGCCGGACATTCCCGCCGCCGTTTACCGGGAGCTCTATCAGGAGCTGACCGGGCAGCTCACCGGCCTGCAGTTCAGCCCGGCGCAGGCAAACGCACTGCTGGGCCTGCTGGAATCCCAGTGCAGCGGCCTGCCTGCCAGCACCGCGCGGGACGAGGACCGGGATATTTCCCTCTACGACCAGCTCAAGCTGACGGCAGCTCTGGCGGCCTGCGTCAGCGAGTACCTGCAGCAGGCCGCCGCCTTTTCCCTGCTGGACACCCCCACGGAGCTGCGCCGGAAACCGGCCTTCTTGCTCTACACCGCCGACTTTTCCCGCATCCAGCGGTTCATCTACACCGTCCACACCGAGGGTGCTCTGCGGTCCCTCCGCAGCCGTTCGTTCTTTCTGGAACTGCTCATGGAGCACTACATGGACGAGCTGCTGGACGGCTGCGGCCTGACCCGGACCAACATCATTTACAGCGGCGGCGGGCACTGCTATCTCCTGCTGCCCAACACCGCCACCGTGCAGCAGACCCTTGCCGACTGGAACCGGGCCTTCAACGGCTGGCTGAACGAACAGTTCGGCGTGCAGCTGTTCCTGGCCAACGGTTGGACCCCCTGCAGTGCCAACGACCTGTGCAATGTCCCCGCAGAGGCAAGCCCCTACAAGGCCCTGTTCCGCCGGGTCAACGCCATTGCCGAGCAGCACAAGCAGCACCCCTGCGATGCCGCTGCGCTCCGCGCCCTGAACCGTGTGCAGGCCATCCCCGACGGTACCCGGGAGTGCAAGGTGTGCGGCAATTCCGCACAGGTCAACGCCGAGGGTCTTTGCCCGTGGTGCAATCGGTTTGCCAACCTGTCGGCACAGATCCAGAACCAGTCGATTTATCTGGTCCACAGCACGCCCCGCCCCGGTGCCTTTGCGCTGCCGGGCATCCGGGGCAGCAAACGGTTCCTTTCGTTCTCGAACGACTCCGGCCTCTGCGCCGACGCCGTGCGCTCCTACACCAAGAACCGGCTGGTGCGGACGCTCAGCCCGTCCGTCAACCTGTTCGTCGGCGACTATGCCGCCAGCAACAACATTGAGGATCTTGCCGACCAGTCGGAGGGCATCCGCCGCGTCGCCATCTGCCGCATGGACGTGGACAATCTGGGGCAGGCCTTTATTGCCGGCTTTGAGCAGCCGGACCAGACCGACCCCGTGCAGCGGATGAAGTACGTCAATCTGTTCCGCGCCGCAGCGTTCTCGCGGCAGATGTCGCTGTTCTTCAAGTACCACATCAACGGCCTACTGCAGGGGCTTTGCGTCAGCATCGTCTACGCCGGCGGCGACGACATCTTTCTGGTCGGTGCCTGGAACCACACCCTGCAGGCCGCCCTGCGCATCCAGAAGCACCTGCGCAGCTACACCTGCGGGGCACTGACCATCAGTGCGGGCATCGCACTGTTCAACGAACATTATCCCATCCGCGCCGCCGCCGAACAGACCGCCGCACTGGAGGACGAAGCCAAAAAGCTGCCCGGCAAGAACGGTGCCGCACTGTTCGACGCCGTGCCCGACCACACCTATTCCTGGGATGTGCTGCAGGACAAGGTGCTGGGCGAGAAGATGGCCTGTCTGGAGCAGTTCTTTGTGCAGTTCCAGAAAAACGACGACGATGATCACCGCGGCAATTCCATGCTGTACAACCTGACCGACCTGCTGCGCAATACCCAGGAGGACCACGTCAATTTTGCACGGTGCGTCTACCTGCTTGCCCGACTGCGCCCGGATGAGAAGAAGGCAAGCCCTGCCCAGCAGGACGCATACCGGACCTTCTCGCACAATGTTCTGGACTGGGCGCGGGACCCGGAACAGCGCCGACAGCTGATCACCGCGATCTACATTTATGTCTATCAGAAACGAGGGAGAGAGTGATATGCCAAAGCCGAATCATCCTTCCGGCAAAGGCCCGGCCAAGCAAAAGGCCGCTGCCGCAGAGCCGGTCATTCCGGAAAACTACGTTGATTTTGCGGAACAGTTGATGAAGGAGAATTGCGCCCTGATCACCAAGACCAAGATCCAGAACCTGCTCCGCCTGGCCTGTGACGTTTACAACAACGAGAACCGCCGCACCGAGGAGCGGCTTTTGAAGGAGAGCGTCAATCAGATCAAGCTGCTGCGCATCCGCCTGGCTTACGAATGCGGCCGTGACCCGCAGGTGCGCCAGTTTGTGGAAAATGCCAACCTGTTTGAATATCTCGCCAAGCTGTCCTCTGTCGGTACCTGCACACGGCAGGATCTGATCGATTATTACCACTACATGGAAGCCCTCGTCGCCTTCCATCGTTACTACTCTGAATCCAAAACCGGAGAGGAGAATGCATCATGACCGGCAAAATTCTGATCAAATGCGACCTTGTTGTCCGCACGGGGCTTCACATTGGCGGCTCTTCGTCTTTTTCTGCCATTGGTACCGTGGACAGTCCTGTCATCCGTGACCCATTCACCGGGCTGCCCATCGTGCCGGGCAGCAGCCTGAAGGGCAAGCTCCGCACGCTGCTTGCCCGCCGCAGCTGTGTCACCGGCGAAACGCTGCCGGATTTTTCCGCAGACGGTGAGGTGCTCCTGCGGATGTTCGGCAGCTCCGAACCGGTCCGCTTTGCGCGGCTGCAGTTTGCGGACGCCTTTCTGCTCAACTACGACCAGCTGAAAGGCGTGGGTGTGACCGAGGTCAAGTCGGAGAACACGATCAACCGCCTTACCTCCAAGGCCAACCCTCGCCAGATTGAGCGCGTTATTGCCGGTTCCCGGTTCGGGGTCAACATCGTTTACAACCTGTCCGACCCCAAAGAGATGGAAGAGGACCTTTTGCTTCTGTCCAAGGCCATGAAGCTGCTCCAGCTGGACTACCTTGGCGGGCACGGCTCCCGCGGCAACGGCCGTGTGAGCTTCCAGAACTTCCAGGTGATCCCTTATCCGGAGACGCTGAACGTTGATCTGGACGGCATCCGCCAAACCTTCAAAACCGAGGTCGAAGAGTATGAACTATTTTCTGCTAAAGCTGGCGTTTGATACGGCAGTCCACTTCGGTGGTTCCGACTCAGCGGTCGGCTCCCAGTCCTCTGCCCTGACCCTGCGTGCCGACACGATCTTTTCGGCCCTGTGCCACACAGCGCTGGAGGTGTACGGCGAGCCCACGCTGGATGAGCTTCTCGTCTCTGCCGATGCGGACGCCCTGCGCATCAGCGATGCCATGCCCTGGCGGGGAGATACCTTTTACCTACCCAAGCCGATCGCCGCATCCACATCCCCTGCCGAGCTTTCCACCGTTGAGCGCAAGGCGGTCAAAAAGCTTGCCTGGATCCCGGTCTCCAAATTCGACCGCTACACCGCCAGCCTGCACAGCGGCACCTACCCGCTGGACGAGCTGGACCAGAGCTTTGGCCGGGCCTACGAGCAGACCAAGGCCAGCGTGACCGACGGTGCCAACGCCAAGCCGTACTTTGTCGGCCTGTACCGACTGCACGCAGGCTGCGGTCTGTATGTCCTGTGTGCCTGTGAGGGCACCGACCAGATCAAGTTGCTGAAGGATCTCTTCACCCTTCTGGGCCTGAGCGGGATCGGCGGCCGCACCAGCGCCGGTTACGGCCGGTTCCATCTGGACGGTGACCCCATCTGTCTGAACACCGCCGAAGAAGAGTCCACCCGCTGGATGTTGCAGGCGCTGGAACGCAGCACCGCGCCCTATCTGCTGCTGACCAGCAGTCTGCCCGCCGAGGAGGAGATGGATGCCGCACTGGAAGGTGCGGCGCTCCAGCTGGCCCGGCGCGGCGGCTTTGCCTCCACTGAATGGATGGAGACTCCCATCAAGAAGCAGACCCAGTATTTTCTCACGGCCGGTTCCGTGCTGCAGCACACCTATCAGGGTGAGCTCTACGATGTTGGCATCGGGGTCCCGCATTCGGTCTACCGCTATTCCAAACCGCTGTTTATGGGGGTGACACTATGATCCAGCAAGATCACCTGCAGGTCTTTGATCTGACGCTGAAAACGCAGTCTCCTTTGTTCGTTGGCAGCGGCCGTAAGATCGGCAAACGGGAATACATCTATTCCCCGAACCAGGGCTGCGTCAAGATTCTCAACATGGAACTGTTTTTTGACTACATGCTCCGGCACGATCTGGTGCGGCAGTTCGAGAAGTTCATGCTCAGCTCCAACAGCAGTCTGCTGGACTTCTGGACCAGAGACTGTCATCTTGCAGAGGATTGGCTGGAGCACCCGAAACTGATGGGTGACAAGCCGCTGGTGCAGTATCGCCTGGCCGTGACCGAGGATGTTGCCGGTTACAACGGCACCAAGGAGATCCATCAGTTTCAGCGCGACGCCTACGGCCGCGCCTATATCCCCGGCAGCAGCCTGAAAGGTGCGCTGCGCACGGCGTGGCTGGTGCATCTGCTGCTGCACGAGACGCCGGTCTCCGACAAAAAACGCACTCTGGAAGCGTTTGAGGTCAACCACGATTACGTATTTCCGGAGGGCAGTTACACCAACAGGCTGAGATCCGGTGCCGCCGCCGATGACATCCTGGACAGCGTTTTCCGTGGCGTTCAGGTCTCCGACAGTGCCCCCATCGACAACGACAAGCTGATTCTGACCGGTCGCACCCTGATCTCGCCCCTTTCCGCTGCCCGGGTCGAGGACTTTGACGGCGACGCCAAGGATCTGCCCCTCTATCAGGAGTGCGTGCGCCCGGGCGAGACCATCCGCTTCCGGCTGACGCTGGACCAGAGCATCCTCAACCGGCATATCCACCCCATTACAAAGGATGCTCTGCTGGAAGCCATCGCCGAGTTCAGCAGCTTTTATCAGGATACCTTCCTGTCGCACTTCCCGCAGGGCCATCCCGTTGCAAACATCCCAGACACCCCGCACCTCATCCTTGGCGGCGGCACCGGCTTCTTCTCTAAAACGGTCGGTTACCCTTACCTGAAGGACGACTATGCCGCCGCCCTGAAATGGACCCAGCGCATTCTTCAGACCCAGCACGGACGCCATCAGGCAGACATCAGCCTTGGCGTTTCGCCGCACCGCGCGCGGTACATCACCTATGCAGGCAAGCGCTACCCGGCCGGGTTCTGCGAGGTGAACATCCTATGATCGAGCAACTGCAGTTTTCTCTACGCACAGCAGAGACCCCACGGCTGCCCTCCGCGTGGGCCTACCGTATCTACGGCTGGCTGATGTCGCAGCTTCCCGCCGATACCGCTGCCCGGCTCCATGAGCAGGGCGAGCACCCGCTGTCGCAGTCCCTGTGCTTTGATGCTGCAGCGCAGACCTCGGTGTGGACGCTGAATCTTCTGGACGAAGCCCTCGCCGCACAGGTGCGGCCGCTGCTTGCGGGCTGCACCACGCTGAAACTGCACGGCGCGCCCCTGCAGATGGAACCGCTGGGCAGCCGCTCGGTGGAAAACGGCCTGCAGCTTCTGCTGGCTGCGCGGGAGGACCCCGCCAGCCGGACAAGACTGTGGTTCCGCACGCCCTGCGCCTTCAAGCAGGCGGGACGCTACGCCATCTACCCGCAGGAATTCCTGCTGCTGCAGAGCCTTGTGCTGCACTGGAACACCGCCTTTCCGGATTGCCAGCTGAGCGACCCGGATGCGCTGGACGCCATCCTGTGCGGGCTGCGCATCCGGGATTACAGCCTGCACACCGTCTCCTATCCCATCAAGAACACCCGCATCCCGGGCTTTGTGGGCAGCGCTGTCGTGGAGGCCCGGCTGGCCCTGCCGCTGCTGGAGCTCTGGAACGCCCTGCTCTCCTTTGCGCCCTACGGCGGCATCGGGATCAAAACCACCCTTGGCATGGGCGGCGTATCGGTGGAGCCGCTGGTTCTACCGCAGAAGTTACGATAAATGTATGTAGCCCTTTCTTCTGGCACAAAATTGTGCTGCACTTAGATCATACCCGCGAGGGGATAACAAAAAACAGCCATCACTTCAGTTGGAAAGTGACGGCTGTTTTTGTTATGACTTTTTGAGCCTTAAAATGCTTTGTTGCTGTCCAGTAGTTCTATGCCCACCGGGGCAGTGGCTTTACACTCTTTCAGTTTGAAGAGGTAGAACGCAACGTCCCCCAACGTCTGCTCAATGGCGCTTGTACTGAGCGGCAGAAGCCCTGTGTCCTTTTGAAATTTAACCGCGCTGTCCGTAGCGTGGTTGATCTGGTTGCGGTACTGCTGCACGCTCTGGTAGTATACAATTCCCTGCGCCACAGTGTCTTTCCGGGTCAGATCCAACAGCAGTTCCCCCTGCTCCACTGCGGCTGTCAGATACTCCTGTGCTTCGGTCAGAGTCGCCACACGGAACAGAGCGTTTCCGTTCGCCTCAGTCTTGTCCTTGGTCAGGCAGAGGTTTACGGTAAAGGGCCGTGCCTCATGGAACAAAGCAGCGCGGCAGAAGTGGTAGTGGAACATTGGGAACACCCAGCTCTTGCCTTTGTTCTGGGGCTGTAGTGCCATGTAATCCAGTGCTTTGCCGGTTGGCTGCAGAAACAAGTGACCACACAAATAGGTGGGCATTTCCTCGCTCAGAAGGGTCAGTCCCTGCTGGTACATCCGGTGGTGGGCACACCACTGCACGAGTGCCGGCAGGCTGTCTGAACGGCTGCCCATGAGGTTTTGGAACTCTGCCTCAAAGCGGTCGTTCATCAGCTCATAGAGCAGGCTGCTCAGCGTTTCCCTCGAGGCAGGGCGCTGTTTGATCTGACGGGCAATGGCCTTGAGGTCGGCTTTGAGCATCTGCACGCGGCAGAGGGCCAGATCATCCGCGAAATGGTCGATCCGGTCAAGCAGGTTCAGGATGTCAGAGTCCGTCTCACCGGTCTGTTTCATATATGCTTTCAGTTTCTCGGTCGTACCGGTGGAGAAGAACGCATCCACTGCCGTGATCAAGTCCATCAGGTTGTACAGGCCCGTGCTGTCCCGCACAACGGAACTGTTGCCCTTGAGCTCCGAGTAAAGCACTTTTTTGGTCTGAACCATGCGGATGTCCTTGAGGTAGCGGGCTACAATGAGCAGCAGCGTCGCCGTATCGCGCATTCCGCCGGACAGGTCGATGTAGAGGTTGTCATTCTCGGCCACCTGTTCCAGCACGGCAGAGATCGCACGGGTCTGGTCGGCTTCCTCCATGCTGTCGGGCACAGAGACCGCCACCAGCTGTTCCGGCTGCACGCCAAGCTGTTTCAGGAACTCCTCCCTGAAATACTCCAGCGTGGGCACCTTATTGCCGGAGCCGTCTGCCGCCGGGACGGTCGGCTTTGTCCGGACCGTGTCGCTGCATAGGGCCACAATCTTGTCCGGCCGGGATGCAGGGTCCTTCCACAGGGCGCTGACCGCAGCCTCGTTGGTCTGTGTACGCAGGAAGCGGTTTTTGCTGCCCTCCGGGGCAGGCTGTGCAAAATAGGCGCTCATATACAGGAGCGCAATGTTCTTCCCCATGTGTTCAGTTCTCCTTCACAGGCTTTGTGTCCTTGAGGTTCAACAGCCCCCGGAACTTTTTGGCGAACTTCTGGTTATGGTAGGAAACCGTTCCCTTGTCCTTGCCCAGATACTCTGCCACGGTTTTGTCCTGCTCCGGGCGGCGTGTTGGCAGCAGCAGGGGATTCACTGCTGCGCTTTCAAGCTCCTTCGGATTTTCCGGGCCTTCGCCGCTGTAAAGCGGTTCCCGCACACAGAAACGTACATAGTCCCGCAGAAGCAGCAGGTCCCAAAGGACGCCGTCTCTCTCCAGGGGGCGCAGGTCGTCGCTGCGGCCAAGGCGTTCCGGCATGTCGGGGGCCTCATTTTTCCGCAGATAGCCCAGAATGCGCGGGGACCAGAACAGCACCATATTGGCACGGGTCTTTTCTTTTTCTTCCAGGCTCATGAGCAGCACAGCCTTGTGCAGGATAGGGAAGATGTCCTCTTTCAGTTCTACCTGCGTTTCAGGAGACGCCCCCTTGTCCACGATCTCGATCCCGGTGCCGTCGTCCCGCTCGGTGTTGATGGACACCAGCGTATCTTTGTTCAGCAGAGCCTCGTGCAGGCTCCGCTGGCCGATCCTGGCAGCCTGTGCGACCGTCTTTTCCAGATGCGGGTCGCCGGTCACCATGGCACTGGTGTAACCCATCCGGTCCATGTAGTCCAACGCCTGACGGACCTTACGGGCGGTCTCCTTGCTAACGTCCATAATGCCCAGGCTCTGCGCCTCTTTCCGGGCATCTTCGGCCTTCAGGTGCCGCATGGCCATCTGCATGTAAGCACAGAAGCTGTCCTTCTCCCGTGTCGGGTCCGGCTGGTATGCTGCCGCAGCCTGGAAAAACGCCATCGAGAGGATGGTGGCATCTTCTGTCGGGAACAGCTCAAAGCACTCGGCCCAGACCCTTTTGTAGGTTTCTTCCAGCTTCGGGTCTACCGCAGCGGCCTCAGCCGGGTCGTCCCCGGCAGACTCTTCCCGGCCATTCAGCTTTTTCAGCATCGGCTGAAAGAGAGCCTTGCGGGTGGCCACATCCACATCCCAGAGCGGCGATGCATCGATCGTAGCCCGGAGGTTTGCACGTTCCTCGTACATCAAATTCCCCCTCCCTTACTGCTCGGCCTTGTTCTGGCTCATCCACACCAGCTGGTTGTAGACCATCTCGGCGGTATCCTTGTTGCCGTGGATGCCGCCCACGAGGCCCTGCAGGTGATAAAGCGGCGTAACATCGTGGAGAACAGACTGATTCACGCTCTGGCCGTTGACGCGCCGCATCTCGCCGTAGCAGATGCCGCCCACCTCCAGCTCCTCGTGGGTAGCCTCGGCACAGGTGAGGGCAGCCAGCTGCACCAGAGGGATGGTCTTGGTGCCGTAGGTGATGTCCATGTAGGCGATGCCTTTTTCCGGCAGCACGTCGCACAGGTCGCGGCACAGGCGGATCAGGGTGCTGCAGTCCTGCTCGTCCGGCATGGGCAGCTCCCGGATGTGGTCCTCGGTGAAGCCCATCGCCTGCAGCTCCTCTTTGAGGTAGCCGAAGTTGCGTTGGGTATCGCCGTTCACACTGCGGATGGCGATGATGTGGAAATCGTCGCCTTTCTGCAGCGTGTTGTGCAGGACCTGCAGGATCGGGAAACGGGTCTCGATGTCGCCGGAATTGGCGCTGGAACGGTAGGTGTTCTTGGCGAGGTCGAGACGGCCCTGCAGAGGAATGGTGGTCACGTAGATACGCTTCATAGCGTTTCTCCTTTCGTTTGTGCACGATATACGGTTGGCAGCATGGTTGTGTTGCGCCCAGTATAGCGCACCGGTAAGCGTTCCTGCAATGCACAGATTGTACGAAAAAAAGCGGAAAAGTTTTCGGTCGGTTTTTAGCCGATTTTTCCAACCCAGAGCCTCATAAGGTCTTGGTTATAGACCAGAAACTCCGAGTTGTTCCGGAGCCCGGTGAGGTCGTCCTGCGAAAGCACGGGCTTGGTGACCACTTCGCGGTTCTGGCCAAAGCTGAAGCCGCTGCCGCCGTGGTGCCCCATCATGCCGCCTCGGTCGCAGTGGGTGTTGAAGCCGACGGAGTTGGTCACCCGCTCACTCTCGTAGCTGGGCAGGACCTGCAGCAGGGTCTGGGCGTCGCCGCCTGCGGACGAGACGACCAGATATCGCATGGAGCGCAGCAGGCCCTCCGTGGTCAGCCCGCCTGTCCGGCTGGGCACTGCCCGGCTCAGGCTGCTGCAGAGCAGCACATAGTCGCCGCATGCATTCAGGGCATCCAGCAGCTCTGTACTGGCTGAGAGCCCCTGCCCCAGGCAAAGTAGGATGGTGTGGGTGCCGCCCCAGTCTGCCATCTGCATCATACCCATGCCGAATTCGCCGGGGTGGATCGTGATTCTGCCGCTGCCCTCCGGAAGCCGGTCCAGGAGCACGGTATCCTGCCACTGGACCGGAAGCCGCAGCAGCGGACTGTCGGTCAGGTCCCGGGCGGTGCCGATGAGCACGAAGGGACGGCTGCTCTGCCGCTGCAGGGCTTCCACCACCGGGAAGATGCGTCCCGGCGGGCCGCAGACCAGCGCCTCCTGCGGCAGGATGCGGGCCTGTGCCAGCAGGCGGGATGCGGTGGTGGTGCCGCCATCCTGGATGTTCTTGCGGCGGGTGTTCTCTGCATCGGCGTGGGTCGTGGGCAGTGCCAGCAGGTGCATGCCCCGGTTGGAACGGAACAAAGCCATGGGTTTCTCCTTTCTTTGGTCAGGGCCGGAAGCCGTCGTAAATGAAGGGATCCGGCGAGACTGCAGGCAGGCTCATCAGGGCCTGGCCCGGTTTCATCAGCTGGGAAAAGTCGGCGTCTGTCACCACCTTCTGCTCGCAGTCGGTGGTCACGGGCCGGTTGCCCTCGCCCATGTAGCGGTAGATCACGCGAGCAGTGCCGTAGCGGTCTGCGAAGGCTGCACGGGACATTGGGTCCATGACGCGCATGGTGATGAGGTTGGGGAACAAGGACATCAGGGTCTTGGCCTCTGCCTCGGAGTAGTGGCGGGGCAGCAGCTGCACGCTTTGTACTGCTGCGATAATACGCACACCGCCGCAGCCATTGCCGCCGGATGGGTCACGGCCAAAGCTCAGAGCATCGGTCAGGGATTCGACCTTAGGCAGCAGACTGAACTCGTCCAGCAGAAACCACACCTTGTGGTTCAGGGTGGGGCTCATGCTCTGCTGCAGCATCAGGTCCAGCAGCAGCCGGAACAGCGGGAGAGCGGTCCGGGCCTTGTCCGGCTCATAGAGGATAAACACCCGCTTGCCGCCCTGCCGGACTGCCTGCAGGGCCGAGAACCGGCCGTCGGCTGTGTTGAAGCTGCCAATGAACAGGCGGCTGAGCATGGTGCGTACCTCGCTGAGTACACCCAGCCCCTGGGCTCCGCCGTCCCCGATAAGATCCCGGGCGGCAGAAAAGTAAGTGGGGTACCGCTCTACCAGTTCCTGCCAGCTGCCGTCGGTTCCGGTGCCGGCCCCTTCCTGTGCAAAGACCGTTGTGCGGGTGAGAAACTCGCTCAGCTCTGCGTTGGAGACCGGGATGTTGTTGGTGTGGCCGAAATCCCGCATGAAGCGTGCCGTCTGGTAGAAGATCTCCTGCGCTGCCTCCGGGAAGAAGATCTGGGTAGTCTTTTTCTTCTGTTCGGCAAACAGAGCACTGGCGATCTCCCGCAGGGTCAGATCCGGCGTATCGGAGGCGTCCAGCTCCCGGAAGATGTTCCAGCAGTTGGCGGGGTCGGTGGCCGAGACCGAGATCACCGGGTCGCCGGGGCGGCGGCAGCGCAGCACATCCGGCTTGGCCGCAAAGATGACGACGGTGTCCTGCATGCGGTCTGCGTGGGCCAGCACGGGGCGGCGGATCTGTTCCATCAGGGTAGACTTGCCGCTGCCCACGTTGCCCACCAGCATGGTGGGGTACTGCCAGCAGCTGCGGTCGTCCAGCGTCAGGCCGCCGGGCAGGTGCACCACCGGCTCCACACGCCCCGCCGTGGGTGGGACCGTTCGCTGCAGCTGCTGTCCTTCCAAAAGACGTTTCATAGGCTTTGTCCTTTCGTTTCAGGTGTTTCTGTCTTACACACAGAGAAAGGCTCTGCCGCCGTGCCCGGTTGGAAAAACAGCACAATAAATTAAAAAAACAAAAGAGCCTTTTCTGCCGCATCCGTGCAAAGCAGAAAAGGCTCTTCCGTTGTGTCCCCTTGCGGGGTGTGAGTTGAATCGGCAACGTGGGCCGGTATGTCGTATTTTACCAAAGGATTCCGTCCCCTTGCGGGGTGTGAGTTAAATCCAAACGCCTGGTTATCGTCTTTGTCTACCGGGATGGGCTTCCGTCCCCTTGCGGGGTGTGAGTTGATTCGAGGGCGGCCCGCCTTACCGGTACATCGACGTGTTATCGTCCCCTTACGGGGTGTGAGTTGGTTCGGCAAAACTGCTCGCCCTGGAGCTGTCTGACATCACCGGAACTGTTCATTTCACCAATTCTATTGTAGAGTATAGCACGCTTTTGACCAAAATGAAAGTGCTTTTTCGCAAACTGCCTGTGTGGCCCGGTGCGAACCTCCTTTCCGCATGGGCCAAAGCGGCTGGTGCATCGCCACCTTCGCATACAAAAAGGCACCCCAGCACAGATTGCTCTATGCCAGGGTGCCTTGCCTGTTTACCGGTCAGCTCTCGGCCTGCCCCACCGAGCAGAACTCCGTGGCCTGTACGCTGTCGGACGAGACCACATAGACGCAGCGGTTTTCGGCCTCGTTTGCACTGCGCACGCTCGTCGGCTCGTTGCCCAGGCCCAGGCAGGTGAATCGGTCGGCAGGGACACCGGCCTCCACCAGCACATCCCGCACGGCCTGTGCGCGGGCCAGAGACAATGCCTGGACACCCTCGCGGCTGGCGTTGTCCACCTGTGCGGTGCTGCCAGCCACAATGTAGTGGGCGGCAGAAGTGCCCTTGAGCTGCTCGGCCAGACCGTTCAGTGCTGCACGGGCAGCTGCCTCATCGAGGAAAGTCGTGCTGTCGGGCTGAAACGTCACCTGCTCGGCGCTGACCTTGACGAAGGTCGGTGCGCCTGCAGCGGCCAGAGGTGTCACGGTGTGGCCGTTGTTGAGGGCGTCGCCGGACACGATATCGGTATGGAAGGTGACGTTTGCACCCGTGCGGTCAAAGAAGCCCTGCCAGAAGCTCTTCAGCCACTGGACCTGCTGGGCACTGAGCGTGCCCTGGCTGCCCGCAACATCGCCCAGGCCGTAGAACTCCACGGCCACGCCGTTCAGCTGAGGCAGCATGGCAGCGGCGTCCAGCTGGTCCAGCAGCTGGGCGGGGTCAGTATTCAGCAGGTCCAGATCTTGCATGGGCAAGCTGGCACCCGTGTTGACGCCGGAGTGCCGGATGACCATCACCTTGGTGTCGGCCGTACCGGCGGACAACATTCGTCCGGCGAGAGACACGGCTGTGATAAGGTCCGTCTCAGAGGTCTTGGCGGCGGCACCCTGCACCGCCTCCACCAGCTTCTTGCGGGCAGTCTTGTCCGCTCTGGCCTGCTGGATGTCGTTGTTCTTGACCTGGTCGAAGCGCTGGGGACCGACCACAAAGGGAGATCCATCTGCGACCACGAGACCGGCGCTGCCGCCCGGCGTCACGATTACGTTGTTGAGGAAATCCTCGACGTTGGTCAGGGCGGGCATGCCGTCGCCCAGGGTAATGATGAGGGCGGTATCGGTGGCCACGGCACTGTCCGCCGCACCGTCCTTGGATGAGATGGTGCTGCAGCCTGTCAGCAGGCCGGCCAGTACAGCACAGGCCGCCAGCACAGCGGCCATGCGAGAAAGTGCGTTCAGCTTCATGATGTTCGTCCTTTCATTCATGGGGTTGTTCGTCTTACACCTCAGAAAAGGCGCTGCCTGCGTTCCAGTTGGAATACAGGCAGCATTTTTTCCGGAAAAATTTCGTTTTTGTCAGGATGCCATGGCGGCAGGCTCTTCCTCAGGAGCAGGCTCCGCCTCAAGGCGCAGCGCAGCCTGCTCCTGCTGCGGCGCTGCGCCCGCCTCTGCCGGCGCAGCAGCCGGGGGCAGGAGCATGACCTGCTGCTCGTCCAGCGGGTCATCAAGGCCGCTGGAGCGCAGCAGTTGATCTGCTGCATCCACGCTGCCCAGTTCCTGGGCCAGCTTCATGCGGGCGCTTAAGCGGGCCTGCTTGGCTGCGATGCACAGGCTCTTGAGTTTGGCCTGGGCGAAGAGGTAATCCTGCTGGTCAGGGTCATAGTGCTCCATGGCATACTGGGCGTGATGGATGGCGCTGTCGAGGTCCGCATTCATGTCCAGCAGATCGAGCCGCTGGGCCTTAAGCTCGTCAAGCTGGCTGCGGTGGTCGGAGAAGTAGCCGACGGCATAAGAGCCTACACTGGTGGCGATGGGCAGCAGCATGCGGATGAACTGGCCCACCATGTAGAGGGTGGTATCCTCCGCTTTTGCCATGGCCTCCACGTTCATGAGCGTGGAAACGATGCAGAACCCGGCAAAGATGCCGAACGCTCCCACTGCGGCAGCCAGCAGCATGCGGATGCGCCATTTGGTGGCCTGCTGATCGCGGGCCAGCAGATCATCCAGCTGGCCCTTGAGTTTGCCTGCCAGCAGGGGTCCGACGTCCAACATCGCCGCGATGGCGATGGCCACCAGCATGGCCATTGCGGACAGCTCGTCGAACAGGCTCTCGGTGTAGAGGTGGACAGTCATCAGGTCGGTGACCATGAAGAAGATGGTCAGAGGGACAGCAATGTGGTCCAGCAGGCCGCCCTTGATGCGGCCCTTGTTCTGGATCTCGTGGAGCTTTTCGGTCACATTGGTGTGGTTTCCGGTGTACATATCGTTTTCTCCTTATCTCGTATGGTGTGTTGTGTCGTAATCAGGCTTCCAGACGCCGGATCTTTATATCGATCTCTGCGATCTGTCCCTCAATGAGCTTCTTGCTGGCCTGGAGGTTCTCCATCTGCAGGCGGACGTCCGCCTGCAGGTTCAGAGCAGATGCATGGTGCTGGTACCGGGTCTCGACCAGACTGCTGATGGCAAGCTGCTCTGCCTTGAGGCGGACCAGCTCGTCAAAAACAGGCGTATGCTCGTCAAGATCCAGCTTCTTGACGGCCTCTTCGGCCTGGGCCATCACGCCGGCGAACATCTCAGGGTCATCATAGTCGGGGTAACTTGCGCAGCCGCTGAACTCATCCGGGTAGGCATACAGCATGTGATGGATGATGGTGCGGTGGGCATAGTCGATCTCGGTGCGCTCTTTGCCCTGTTCGGGCAGCTTGGCGCTATCGGCCTTCTTGAACGGATTTTTCATTCGAATACCTCCTTGTCGATACCCAGGTTTTCAGCGAACTTCCGGGCGGAAAAGTCCGGATGGAAGCGCGGGATCTCCTCATCGCTGATCACACGGAACTTGCCTGCCTTGCTGTACTTCACAAGGCTTGCGTTCGCGCGGCAGTAGACTTCATTGAGCTCGGCCTCGGCGTCCAGCAGTTCAGCGCGGATGGCTGCAATCAGCTCCTTGCGCTCACTGGCGGCACGGGCGCGGCGTTCACCGGCTTCGCGTGCGGCACGTTGTGCTCCCGTGGAGCGGGGGGCGTTGCTACTGCTGCCACCGGTCGGCTGAGGCATCGCCTTGAGTGCGGTTGCCTTTGGAGCAAGAGACTTCGTGAGCTGCGCAAGTTTGGCAGCCTCCAGCGCCTCCAGCTCCCGGTGGATGCGATCAAAAAATGCACCTGCCAGCACGGACTTGCCATCCTCGTTCTTGAAGTCGGTCTTGTGGACCAATGCGTCCGCAAGGCCGCGCAGACGGAGGAAGTTGTCCTCCTTCCAGACGGGGCTGTCCTTCTGGACACCCTTCTTGGTTTTCGGGTAAATCAGCATGTTGTTTGCTCCTTTTCACTTGCTGTGTGGTTCTTCACACTATGTAAGTCTTTTTGTGTTTGGAAAGTTGGAATTTTGATTGGATTTTTTGTTTTGTTTATTCTGTGTCGTCCTTACATCTCAGTAAAGCCCCTCGTTCCTGTTCAGTTGGATTTTCTGTCGTTTTTATTTAAATATTCCACCACTTTTTTATCGCTGAAGTGTCAATCGCTCACGCGTTGTTTTCTCATCCGCCATAATGTTTAACAGATAAAAGTCCTACTTTCACCGCTTTACCGCAATAAATTTTGAAAAAACATCTTGACGCACCTATGCTTCCATGATACCCTTTATTCCAAATCCTGCC
>ERZ1034871.664-NODE-664-length-19305-cov-9.799377_pt1 | contig 19305 bp, 22 predicted proteins | sample MGYA00520631_ERZ1034871 | MGnify/ENA primary metagenome ERZ1034871 (study PRJEB33766, sample SAMN09781721) | gut metagenome | biome: gut microbiome | host: Homo sapiens | place: Madagascar | study: EMG produced TPA metagenomics assembly of the PRJNA485056 data set...
GTCTGGCGGCAGTCAAGGCGAGGGCCAGGGTGCTGCGGGAGCGCAGCGCGAAGGTGCAAACGTTGCGGAAACGCAGCGGAAATTGAATCACATGGCATAGACCAAAAGCCTGAAAGGCAAGAGTCAGCACGCACCGGAGATCTGTGCGCGTCGGCCCTTGCCTTTTTGCTTCCGGCGTGTGACCCGGCCCCTGTGCCGGCTTCACGATCCTTTCTTTCTGCCTGGCCTCCGTGACCAACCACGGAGGCTGGGTCATGCGCCGGAGCTGCCGCCCTGCCTGCGCCGAAGGCCTGCGCTGGATGCGCGGGGTATTGACGTAGACGCGGTGGGGCGGCATGGTCCGAATCGGACACATTTCCTCCGACGCACACGGCGGCGTTCGCGCCGCAGCGGGTTTGATATCCTCCTGCGGCGGCCCTGGCTGCCATGCGAGGGTCGCCGTGTGCGCCGGGTATCACAGGAGGATTAGCATGGCAAAGAAAAAGACACCCGGCGGGACAGCCGGAAAGGGCGGCGTCAATCCGGCGCCGACGAGAGACGATCAAACGGTGCGTATCGCAGCGGAGCAGCTCACCATGGTTCCCATTGACGATCTCATTCCCTACGCGAACAACGCCAAGAAGCACGGCGTTAAGCAGATCAACCAGATCCGGGCCAGCCTGCGGGAGTTCGGCTTCGTAACGCCGGTGCTCATCGATTTTGACAACAACATCATTGCAGGCCACGGCCGGGTGGAGGCCGCCAGGGCGGAGGGCATGAGCGAGGTGCCCTGCGTGCTGGTGACCAACCTGACAGAGGCCCAGCGCAAGGCCTACATCCTGGCAGACAACCGATTGAGCGAGACGGCAGTATGGGACACGGAACTGCTGAAAATCGAGCTGGAGGGCTTGGAGGCTTTGAACTTTGACGTCGGAATCGCCGGTTTTGACGCGGAGAGTCTGAAAGCCATCGAGATGAACGCCTACACCCGGGCAGCCCCTGGGCAGACGGGTGAGGATGAAATGCAATGCTCGGAAGCGATCCAAGACATTGATGCGGACGGCCTTAAGGATTCCTCCCGATATGAGCATGTGCTATCAATTGACGGTCGGTCGGTAGCCATGACAGCAGAAGAAGCGAGCATTATTACTGATCGACTCGACAAGTATGTGGCTGCGCATGGTGTCACCTTCGGATTTGTTCGGGAGCTGTGCCATGGTTGAATATTGCTCCGCCGCGGACTTGCAACCAGCTGCCTACAATCCCCGACGGATATCAGAACAGGAATTTGACGCATTGTGCGCTTAAATCAGGCAGTTTGGGTTTGTTCTTCCGATTATTGCCAATGGTGCAAACAATGTTGTTGTTGCAGGCCATCAGCGACTGCGGGCGGCAAACGCAATCGGGTTGAAAAGTGTACCCGTGATCTTTGTTAGGGATCTTTGCATCGCGGATGAAATTAAGTTCAACCAGCTGCACAACGGCATTCAGCACAACAGCGCTGGCAATGTGGCGACCTCCGGCAGCGGATTTTGCGAAATTCCCGCAGATGCATTCAACTGTGTGTTATCTACCCCTGCTTATCTCAAGGAGACTTGTGGGATCTTGTTACGGTATGGCAATGTCTTGAGCTGCGTGGTGGCGGGCGGTTCGGTGGTCTTTGGATCTGACTATGTGAAGGCTTGCCAGCTGTTAGGGTTTCCGGTTAACGCATATCTGTCGGAGTATCCAGAGTGCGAAGTGCGTAAGGTTCTTAGCCAGCGCTATGGCGAGTTCAGCTATCAGCATCTGGCACGCGATACCTATGTGCAGGGGCTTGCGCAATTAACCAGGCTTGGTCAAGGACGGCAACGGCACAGCACGCTTTATGAGAATTTTGTTATTCCATGGCTAACAGATCATCCGGCGGCCCACGTTTTGGATTTTGGAGCTGGCCGTTGCGAATATGCGAATATGCTTTCTGCCCAGTACAATATCACCCCGCTTGAGTTTTTCCCCAACAATGGCAGGCAGATTCTTGTCGGTAAAGCGCAGTCGATGATTGACCGATTTATCCGGCAACTTGAGGGGGGGCTGTTTGATGCAGTTGTTCTTGATTCTGTCCTCAACTCTGTTGATAGCTCCGCCACGGAGCAAGCCGTAATTCGGTGCTGTAATTCAGTATTGAGCACTGGCGGGATCCTGTTTGTTTCCGGTCGCCCCTTGGATGCGGCGGAGGAAAAACTGCGCATGACAAAAGATCGTGCCATTGAAAAGCGATTTGTGGAGTTTTTAGACGCGGAGGGGTTCACGGCTAATTACCGAAAAGGGCACTGGTATTATCAGCACTACCACGATCCCGACATGGTTCAAGCCCTGCTGAGTTCAAACGGCTTCACGGTGCAGAAAAAATCGTGGCGTCGGTTTGGGGACAGTTGGCAATGCCAGTGCAAAAAGACAGAGAATCTTCCGCGGGATATTGTGATAAGCGCAATTGAATCCGAGTTCAATTTGCCTCTCCCGAATGGAGGGTCATTCAATCGACATCAAGATGTTCTTCGTGTGATGCAACATCTCTGGGAAGGAAGGTGACAGCCAAATGGCCGGGAAAAGACAGCCGACGGATGTGGTGATTGCCAACGGGCGAAAGCACCTGAGCAAAACCGAGGAGGCGGAGCGAAGGGCCGGTGAGGTGAAGATATCCCCCGCCAAGACGGCCAAGCCGCCCAAGTGGCTGCCGGAGACGCTGAAAAAGGACTTCCGGGCCATCGGCAAGCGGCTGATTGCCTCCGGGCTTTACACGGAGCTGGACGCCGACACCCTGGGCCGCTATCTGGTGGCCCAGCACCAGTGGCTCATCGCCACCGGCGAGGCAGAGAAGGCGCTGGCTCAGCGAGACCAGGAGGGCGCCGACGGCTGGGGCAAGATCCAGGAGCGCTATTTCAAGCAGGCCCGGAACTGTGCCAACGATATGGGCCTGACCGTCACCAGCCGCTGCCGCCTGGTGGTGCCGGATACCGGCAAGCAGGCGACGGAGGACAGCAACCCCATGCTGGAGCTGATCCAGGGAGGCATGGATCGGTATGCCTGAGATGTTGACGCTGGCACCGGGCATCACGGTACCCAAACCGGATGACGGCGCGGAGCTGCGGTACAGCCAGGAGGCTGTGGACCGGGTGCTCCAGTTCTTCGGGCTGCTGGTGTACGGGCAGAATGACTGGGCGGGCAAGCCGTTCCGGCTGCTGCCCTGGGAGGTCCAATTCATCCGGGAGTTCTTCGGCGTCCAGGTCAAGGATGACCAGGGACGCTGGGTCCGGTATCGGCGGTTTGGGTATGACGAGCTGCCGAAGAAGAACGGAAAAACAGAGTTTAATGCGGGGCTTGGGCTGTATTTCCTCCTGATGGACGGAGAGAGCAAGCCACATGTGGCCATCTTCGCGGTGGACAAGATCAATGCGGACATCCTGTACCAGTGCGCCAAGTACATGGTGGAGCACACGGCCATGGGCCAGCCAGCACACCGGCCCCTGGCCTGGTGCCGGGACAGCGTGCGGGAGATACGGACGCGGTTCGGGGGGATCATGAAGGTGTACAGCTCGGATGCGGAGGGCAAGCACGGCTTTTCCTTCTCCGCGATCCTGTGCGACGAGATACACGCGTGGAAGGGGCTGGCGGGGCACCGGCTGTGGACGGTATTGACCCAAGGCACGGACGCCGCCCGGAGCCAGCAGGCCGTGCTGGTGATGACCACGGCGGGTGACGACCCGGACCGGACGTCCATCGGCTGGGAGCTGCACGAGCGGTGCCGCAGGCTGATGGCCTGGCGGCGGGGCGAGCCGGAGCGCCCACAGGACGAGGACGACCCCACGTGGCTGCCCATCATGTACGGCATATCGATCCTGACCGGGGATGACCCGGACAAGCTGGCAGACTTGGACATCTACGACGAGGAGTTGTGGCGGTCCTGCAACCCCAGCTATGGCGTAACGCTCCAGCCCCGGCAGTTCCGGGACGATGCCCGGGCTGCCAGGCAGAGCGAGGCAGCGGAGCGCAATTTCCGGTGGCTGCGGCTCAACCAGTGGATCAGCACCAAGGACGTGGGGTGGCTGCCTCTGACCCTCTACGACAAGACCCAGATCGGCCCCTCCGCTAAGGCGGAGCGGGAGGCGTGGGCCGAGGAGCATCTGACGGGCAAGACCTGTTACGGCGGGCTGGATATGTCCCTTCGGACGGACCTCAGCGCCCTGGTGCTGGTATTCCCACCCCAGCCGGGACTGGATCAGGGTGTGGCCCTGTTCCGGGCTTGGCGGCCCATTGAGGGCGTGCTGGAGGCAGAGCAGCGGGATCATGTGCCCTACCGGGACTGGGAGCGGGCCGGGTTCCTCACCCTCTGTCAGGGCGACATGATCGACAACCGGGACGTGATTGCAGCCATTCTGGACGCCAAGGAGCGGTATGACCTGCGGGCGCTGGGCATTGACCAGTACCTGACGGCCACCATGACGCCGCTGCTCCAGGATGAGGGCGTGGAGATCATCGCCATCCCCCAGACCATGGCAGGCATGAGCCCGGCCATGAAGGAGCTGGAGGGGCTGATAAGGGAGCACAAGATGCTCCACGTCCACAACACCTGCGCCCGGTGGTGCTTCGGCAACGTGCGGTGCGCGGTGGACGGAAATGAGAACCAGAAGCCCATGAAGAACCGGAGCATCGGACGAATCGATATCACGGTGGCGTGGATCATTGCCGTGGCAGCGTGGATCGTGAAGAGAAATCAGAAGCCGGATCTGGCGGCGGCTATGAGCCGTCCCGGTTTTAGCTTATAACGCGGTCCGAATCGGACCGGAAAGGAGGCCGCATGAAAAAAGTAAAGAGCGCTCTGGCCCGGTTCGGCCCGGACGTGCTGCTGGTCTGCGGCGTGGGCACCGTGGCCGTGGGCTTCGGGATGATCTGGCTGCCGCTGGGCGTGATCGTGGCCGGCGGGGCGCTGATCGCCTTCTCCCTGCTAAGCGGTCCGGGAGGTGATGAGCAATGAGCATGATAAACAGGCTGCGGCTGGCCGTCAGCCGCCCGCAGCAGGTACGGAATGACGTGACCGTCAAGACACTGGCGGCATCCGGCGGGCTGGCCGTGGGTGATCTGACCGAGACCACCGCCCGGAAGCTGAGTGCGGTGGACGGCTGCATGGAAATCCTGAGCAACTCCATCAGCAAGCTGCCCAACTACATCATGGACAGCCGGACGCGGGAGCACGTAGACCACTACCTCCTGCGGCTGCTGAATGTCCGGCCAAACGAGGCCATGACGCCCAGCATCCGGCGGAAGGTGCTGGAGAACAGCCGGAACGAGGGCGGAAACGGCTATGACTGGATCATCCGGGACCCCCGGACGGGGATCATCCGGGAGCTGATACCGGTGCCCTGGTGGCTGGTGCAGCCTTGGCGGGATGAGGCCGGGCGGGTGTGGTACACCGTGACCCATCCAGTGACCGGCACGCCCATGGTGCTGCCCAACGAAGACATTTGTCACTACAAGGCCACCACACGGGACGGCCTGACGGGCATCTCACCCTTGCGGCGGGCCAGAGAGGTGCTGGCAGCTGCCCAGGCGGCGCAGGCATATGATCTGGCGTTTTACGCCAACGGCGGCCAACCCAGCGGCGTGCTGGAGACCGACAGTGATCTGGGCGGCTGGGCGGAAGACGTCAACGGCAAGCACATCCAGGCGGCGGACGGCAGCTACCTGACCCGCAAGGACATATTGCGGCAGGAGTGGGAGAAGGTCCACGCAGGGCCAAGCAACAGTCACCGGCTGGCGATCCTGGATCTGGGGCTGAAATACACCCCCATTGCCGCCACCAACAAGGACGCGCAGTTTGTGGAAAACAAGGAGGTCTCTATCCGGGATATCGCCCGGTATTTCGGGGTTCCACTCTACAAGCTGCAAGAGGGCAAGCAGGCCTATGGCAGCAACGAGCAGAACGCCATTGAGTACGTGGTGAGCACCCTCCATCCCATCGTCAACCAGTACGCGGAAGAGCAGACGTGGAAACTGCTGACAAACACGGAGCTGCGGCAGGGCTTGGAAATCCGCATCAACATGATGGCAGAACTCAAGGGCGACACGGCCAGCCGTGGCGCCTGGTACACCAACCAGAGGAACAACGGCGTGTTTTCCGTCAACGATATCCGGGCACTGGAGGACCTGCCGGATGTGGAGGGCGGCGATGAGCGCCGGGAGAGCCTGAACTTTGTCCCCCTGAAGGACTGGGCACGGCTCAGCGAACAGAGAAACGGAGGAAACGCAAATGCGGGTAACACTTAACGGCATCGTCGCAGCCGATGACGATGTGGAAATCTACCAGTGGTTTGGCTTCGCGGCTTTTTCACCCAAGGCGGTGCGGGACGCGGTGGCGTCCACCCCGGAGGGCGAAGAGCTTGTGCTGGAGATCAACAGCGGCGGCGGCAGCGTGTTTGCCGGATCCGAGATCTACAGCGTTTTGAGATCTTCCGGTATCCACACGGTGGCAGAGGTGCAGAGCCTCGCTGCCAGCGCGGCCAGCTACATGTGCCTTGCCTGTGACGAGGTGCAGATCTCCCCGGTGGCGCAGATGATGATCCATCTGCCGTCCACCAGCACCAGAGGGGACCGTGGAGATCATCTGCGGAGCGTGCAGATGCTGGACAGCACCCGGGAGGCCATCCTCAATGCCTACGAGCTTAAGGCCGGCGGCAAGGCCGACCGTGCGGAATTTCGCCGGATGATGAGCAACGAGACGTGGCTGACGGCTCAGGAGGCCGTGGACTGCGGTCTGGCGGACGGCATCATCGGTGAGACGGCCGGGATCGCCCCGCAGAACGTGATGAACGCCATCGGCAGCGGCATCCGGGCACTGGGATGCGCCGGGATGCCGGACATTACGGAACTGCGGGCCAGATACATGGCAGAGCAGCACCCCACGCCGGAGACGGACCCGGCACCCACAGCATCAACGGGCGGTGAGCCCGATGCAGATACCGGAGACTGGCAGGCACAGGCCCGCCTGGATCTGGAAAAAATCAGATTTTAAACGGAGGTAGCAAAACATGAACAATCTCAGACGCGATCTGGTGGATCTGACCACCCAGCGCACCGCCCGTCTGGAAGCCGCGCAGGCGGCTCTGGATGCGGGTAACCAGGCGGACTACGATTCCGCCATGGCGGATGTCCGTGATCTCAACGGCCGCATCCAGAACATCCAGGACCTCATCACCGAGCAGGACCGCCAGATCATGGCCGCTCCCGCTCCCGCCGGCGCAGAGGCCCGCGACATGGCCGAGGAGCGGGGCCATGCTCTCATGACCGGTAAGGCCGTGACCTTCACCGCCGACGAGACCCGCCGGGCTGTGATGAACTCCGTCACTCTGGCCACCGGTACTCTGGTGGAGCCCACCGGCGCCGGCAGTAACATCCGGGACCCTTTGGGCAACGTGGTCTCCTCCATCGTGGATCAGGTGTACGTACAGAATCTGACCGGCATGGGCAGCTTCCTGGAGCCCTATGTGATCTCCGAGTTGGACGCCAAGGGCGGCAAGGTAACCACCAACGCCGGCAAGGCCCGCACCACCAGCGCCGACCCCACTTTCGGCGTGGCAAAGATCAGCCCCTACGAGCTGAACGTGACTCAGTTCGTTGACCGCAATATCTCCCGCCTGAGTCCCGCCGACTACTACACCAAGATCTACAACATGGCCATGCGGGCCATGCGGCGCAAGCTAGCGGCTTTGATCGTCAACGGCGACGGTCAGGCTTCCCCCGACATGTTCGGCATCAAAAACGCCAAGAACGTGGCGGGCGCTGCCATTGCCGCCAGTGTGGACGTGTCCAGCATCGACGAGAACCTGCTGGATGACCTGTTCTTCTCCTACGGCAGCGACGAGGCCATCGGCCAGAACGCCCGGCTGCTGCTGAACAAGACGGACCTGAAGGCCATCGGCAAGCTGCGCAACAGCGACAAGCAGCGGGTGTTCAAAATTAACCCCGCCACGGGCAACCCCAACATCGGCACCATCGAAGACGGCGGCAACATCGTGCCCTACACCATCGTCAGCGACCTGACCGCCCTGTCTGCCTCCACCGCTGGCAGCGCTGCCATCCAGACCATGCTGTACGGCGATCCCGCTAACTACGAGCTGGGCCTGTTCGGCGACTACACCGTGCGGGTAGATGACAGCGTGAAGGCTGTGGAGCGCATGGTCACCATCTTGGGCGACGCCATGGTCGGCGGCAACCTGATCGTGAACAAGGGCTTCGTCATCGCAAACCTGCCCAAGTCCGGCGGCTGATCGGAGGGATGACGGATGGCGGCGTTTAGTGATCGGCAGGCCAGCATCCTGAGCTACTGCCGGATCGACGATCCCACGCCGGAGGACCTGGCCCTGCTGGAGGGCTTCCATGCGGACGCCGTCAGCTACATGCGCAACGCGGGCGTGGCGGAGCCGGAGGCCGGTTCCGCCCGCTTGCCCCAGTACAACACTTGCATTCTGGCGCTGGTGCTGGACGCTTGGGACAATCGGGGCGTCCAGACCGCCGACAAGGCGTTTGCAGACAATCCGGCTTTCCGTCGGCGGCTGAACCAGCTGAAGCTGACGGAGCCGGTGCGGTCCGATTCGGACACGGAGGGATAAGGCATGGACGTTAATGCGGGTAAGCTCAACCGGCGGGTGGAGATCGTGCGGATCTCCACCTCCTCTGACGCTGACGGCTACGCAGCCCCCACGGAGACGGTGATTCGGCGGCCATGGGCGCAGTTCAGCCGCACCAGCGGCACGGAAGCCCTGCGGCAGGGTGCGGACATGGGCGACGTCAAGGTGCGGTTCCTGATCCGCTCCGGGCATACGGATATCAGCCGTAAGGACCGGGTGCGGTACAACGGCGCGGACTACGAGATCGAGTACGTCAATGACTACGGCGACAGCGGCGAGTATACGGAGCTGATCGCCAGTCTGCTGACGGCGGGAGGCTGAGTATGAGCATCAACGAGACCATCATCAAGGCGGTGACGCCCATCGTGCCGGTATGCGTTCCGGATGTGTACCGGCCCGACGCCGGGGAGACTCCGGCAGAGGTCTACTGCGTGTTCAACTACACAGAGTCTCCGGATGTGTTCGGAGACGATGAGCCGCAGGCCATTCGGTATCTGATCCAGCTGCACCTGTATCTGCCGCTGGGGCAGACACCGCTTCGCCTGAAACGGCAGCTCCGGCGAGCTATGCTGGACGCCGGTCTTGCGGTTGGGGATTATACCAACGCCAGCGATCTGGAGGGCCAGCACTACGTTCTGGAGTGTCAGGCGCTGGATCTGGAGGTGGGCTGATGGGCTTCACGGTCAGAGGACTTGACGAGTTTTCCCTATCCCTTCAAGAGCTGGCAGAGCTGCCGAACGCCGTGCAGGATGACATGCTGGAGGCCGGAGCCGCAGTTGTGGCCAAAGCCCAGCGAGACAAAGTGATGGCCTACGGCATCTATGACCGGGAGAGCACCCAGCATGTGGCGGATTCCATCAAGCCGGGCAAAGTGAAACTGAAAAAGGGCGAGAGGGTCATTTATGTCAGCCCCACGGGCAAGCGGAAGCGGGGGAACACAGAAACCCGCAACGCGGAGATCTTATTTGTCAACGAGTTCGGCAAGAAGGGCCAAAATGCCCGGCCTGCCGTGCATGACGCCAACGAGGCCAGTGCGGAAGCCACCACGCGGGCAGAGTTTGAGGTTTATGACAGGTGGCTGAAATCCAAAAATCTGTAAGGAGGAAACCATGGGCAACAAAGCAGTTAAAACACCTCTTGGTATGGTGTCCAGTTACTTCTTTCCCTTTGCCAGCGAGCCGGTTGGCACCCATCCGGTCTACGGCGAGAAGGTGGACATGGGCGCAGCCGTCAAGGGCTATCTGAGCCTGACCACGGCCTCCGGCGACATCACCGGCGATGACGCCATGCTGCTGTATTTCGAGCAGTTTGTCTCCGGCCAGGTCGATGTGGAAACCACGCTGAGCGATCTGGAGGTCAACGCCAAGCTCTACGGCCACAGCTACAAGGCGGGCCGGGAGACCGCCAAGGGCGAGGACAGCGCCCCCAACGGCGCCTACGCCTTTATTGAGCCGATCCTGAAGAAGGACAAGACTCTGGTCTACCGGGCCTCGTTCTTCTACAAGACCACGGCCATGCTGAGCGCAGAGAAGCAGGAGGCGGACACCCGCAAGAGCGACTTCAACCCCAAAATGAACGCGGTGAGCCTGCGGGTGATGAAGGACAACGCGGACGCATGGCGTGAGCGGCAGGAGTTTCCCACCCAGTCCGAGGCGGAGGCGTTCATTGATTCTCTGGCGGGCGGCACGGCGGCCTACGGCGTGACCATCACCCATATCGGCACCGGCACCAGCGATCCCGGTGAGGGCACCACCTATGTGACCGCCGGGCAGAGCCTGGCCATCGACTTCGGCACCAAGGACCCCACGGCGCTGTATGACAACGCCGTCAACGTGACCAGCAAGCTGGCCACGCACAAGTACACCGTAAGCTCCATCGCGGCGGCTCACGAGATCGTGGCCGTCTGGAGCACCTGATTTTTACCGCAAGGACGGCCCGCAATGGGCCGCCCTTGCAGGAGGTTTATGCCATGCGATATGTAACGTTTGATTTCGACGGCAGCCCTCTGCCGCTCATGCTGACGGCGGGGGCGCTTTTTGATATTTACGACCGTTTCGGCGTCCATGACAGCATCCTGCGGGCCACTGGGGCCATGGAGGACACTCCCCAGGGCTGGATGGCCTGCTGTGAGCTGGCGGAGCTGCTGATGCAGCAGGCGGCGCTGTGGCGCAAGCGGCAGGGCTATGCCTACCGCAAGAGGTCCACGGGCTGGCCGTGGCGCTCTCAGGACCGGGCAGCGGTCCGTACCGCCGTTCGGCAGGCCATTGCGCGGGGATTTTACCGGGCAGTGCCCTCCGGAGAGGATGCCGGGGAGGTCAACTTAGTTCTGGCAGCCCGGGAGGATGAGCGGGCGGAGGATCCGGAGCGGCTGCGGATCGGGTTCCTGGCCGTATGCGCTGCCCGACTGCATCTGGCCCCGGCAGATGCCCTGCTGCTGACGCCGGGCGAGTATCTGGACATGGTGACGCTTTTGAACGGCGGAGAGGAGGGAGACTATGGCGGTCCGGCAAATTACAACTGAGATCTCAATCAAAAACGAGGCGGAATTTCGAAAGCAGATGAAGGCTGTGAACAACAGCCTTTCCGGGATGAAGTCCGAGATGGCCAAGGTTTCCGCTGAGTTTGACGGGCAGGCCAACAGCGCCGAGGCGCTGCGGAAGAAGCAGGCCATTTTGCAGCAGCAGTATGACCAGCAGAAGGAGAAGGTCCAGGCACTGGCCCGGATGCTGGAGAGTGCCAAGAGCGCCTACGATGAGAACAGCGATGTGGTTCTGAGTTATCAGCGGCAGCTGAACACGGCCACGGTGGAGCTGATTAAGTTCGACCGGGAGCTGAAGAACACAGACAAGTATCTGGATGAGGCATCCCAGTCCGCAGACGGCACGGCGTCCAGCATTGACGGATTCGGTAAGACCGTCAAGGACGCCGGGGATGAGGGATCCGACGGCATGAGCCAGCTCAAGGAGGCCTTTGGCCAGCTGGGCGAGGCAGCCAAGAGCGGCGACATCAACGGCGTTGTGGCGGCTCTGAGCTCCATGAAGGGCGTGCTGGTGGGCGGTGCTGCTGTGGCTGGGGCCAAGGCTCTGGCGGACGGCATTATCAACATCACGGAGTCCACCAAGGAGTACCGGACGATTCTGGGGACGCTTGATGTCTCCAGCAAGCAGGCCGGATACACCCAGGAGCAAACCACGGAGATCTACAAAAAGTTTCAGGCGGTGCTGGGAGACACGCAGAAGGCCGCCACGGCTACCGCCAACCTTCAGGCTCTGGGACTGAGTCAGGAAAACCTGCGGATCATCATGGAGCAAGCCATCGGCGCCTGGGCAACTTACGGCGACTCTATCCCCATCGACAGCCTGTCCGAGAGCATCAACGAGACGGTGCAGGTGGGCAAGGTCACCGGCGTCTTTGCGGACGCCCTCAACTGGGCAGGCACCAGCGAGGACGAGTTCAACGAGCGTCTGGCCGCTTGCGCCGACGCCACGGAGCGGGCCAATCTGGTGCTGACACAGCTATCAGATCAGGGCCTACAGGCCACCGGGCAGGCGTGGGTGGAGAATAACCAGGACATCATCGCCGCCAACACCGCCCAAGAGACCATGAACGAATCCATGGCCCAGCTGGGCGAGGCGCTTCAGCCTGCGGCCAGCTTCCTGCTGGAGTACGGATCTGCTCTGGTGGACGTAGCAACGATGGGCGTCAACGCTCTCTCGAGTCTGGTGGAGTGGTTCGACAATCTTTTCAACGCGCAGCAGAAGGCCACGCAGGCCAGCTTTGCCGCCATCGACAGCCAGTACAGTCTGGCAGACTACCAGGCCAACGGCCTGGTCAATGCCGGCGGCGTTATCGACTATGCAGCCGCCAAGCGGATGCAGGACGCCGGAACCTTTAAGCGGGCCTCCGGCGTTTCCCGGAGCGACGCCCTCAAGCGGGGCTGGAAGCTCAGCCCTATCAACGGCTCCCACGCCGACGGTCTGGATTACGTCCCCTTTGACGGCTATGTGGCGGAGCTGCACCAGGGCGAGGCGGTGCTGACCTCCGGCGAAGCCAGCTTCCTCCGCAGCGCTATGGCGGCGGGGCGGACGCTGAGCGGCAGTCAGCGGAGCAGCCGGGCCGTGTCCGATTCGGACACCGGCGGCAGCGGCGGCACACCGAAGGTCTACGATCTGACGATCCCGGTGGAGCTGACCATTGACGGCGCCACCTTCGCCCGGAAGGAGTACAAGTACCGCATCGCGGAGGATCACCGCCGGGGCGTCTCTCTGGCGGGGAGAGGAGGCAGCCGATGACACGGCCACCCTATATCGTAGACGGCGTGGATTTTGCCGACTACGTCAACCGCTGGCAATACTCCGTGGGCTACGTGTACCGAGAGGGCTCCAACGCCGCCCTGCGGCTCAGCGGCCTGCAGCCCAGGGATCTGCTGGCCATCAAGACCAGGGTCACTGTGACGGTCAACGACCAGCAGGGACCGCAGCTGGCGGCGCTGCTGACGGCGGTGCTGAAGAACTACGTGCAGCTCACCTATTTTGAGCCCAAGGACAACGCCGTCCGGACGGCCACCTTCATACCCACGGTGGAGGAGGTCAGCATCCCACCGGTGCCCGGCTCCGTCCGCTGGGGCAAGGGCTTTCGAATCACCATGGAGGAGGAGTGACAATGGCAGTCAACGAGATCCGCTATAAGGGCGTCAGCTATGCCACGGATGACACAATCAAAGTGCCCTCCGGCGTCTTATACGAGGCCAAGGCCCTCCGTTCCGACAGTCTGGAGGCCAACAGTCTCACCGTCACGGTGTTTTCCAACGACAAGGCCATCATGGGTTTCGCGAAAAATGACAAGGTGGAGTATTTCCGGGATGGCCGCCGGGTGGGCGTGTACTATCTCCAGACGGTGGAGCGGGTAGGCAGCGCCGCCTATACGCTCTCCGCCCTCTCCGCACTGGGACGGCTCATCACCATGCGCCACGTGGGCGGCATCTACACCGGCCAGACGGTGGCGGAGGTAGTCCCCCAGATCTGCGGCCCGGTAGAGGTGATGATTGAGAGCGTATACGCCAGCCGCAAGCTGTACGGCTACCTGCCCTATAGCAACCCGGATACCAGGACCGGCAACGGCCAGAGCGCCAGGGACAATCTGGCCCAAGTGCTCTTTGCCATTGGTGCATCGCTGGGAACGGACGAGAACGGCGTGATGCGGGTGGAGAAGCTGTGGGACGGGGTATCCTGCGCCATCACGGCGGACCAGATCAACGAGGACAGCTGCTCCACCGTGTATGAGACGCCGGTCAGCGCCGTGGAGGTCACGGAGCACCAGTGGGTGCAGAATCAGGAGGAAACCACCCTCTTCGATGGCACAGCAGAGGAGGGCACTCTGGTGACCTTTGACGACCCGGCCCACGACCTGACGGCGGAGGGCTTCACCATCACCGAGCAGGGCGACAATTACGCCGTACTGTCCGCCGGGTCCGGCACCCTCACCGGCAAGGGCTACACCCACCTGACCCGCATTGTCCGCCGGACAGTGACGGAGGGGGCGGAGGAGAATGTGGTGGCCATCACGGACGCCACGCTGGTGTCCCTCACCAACAGCGTGGACGTGGCCAACCGCATGGCGGACTACTACAGCCACCGGGAGACCATTCAGGTGGACGTGGAGCCGGGGGCGGAGCACGCCGGGAGCGTGGTGCAGATCTATCACCCATGGGACAAGGTGATGGTCCAGGCCTGTGTGGAGAGCCGGGAGACGGTGATCTCCGGCATCCTCAACAGCCAGACCCGCGCCCTGGTGGGTTTTACCCCCCAGCAGCCGGAGGCGTCGGAGTACTTCAACCAGCGGCTGGAGGTGCTGGCTGACCGGGAATTTACCGTTCCGGACGGATGCACCAGCCTCCACATTGTAGCTGGCAGCGGCGGAGACGGTGGCGGCGCTGGCCACAACGGAGAGGCCGGGACGGACGGCGGCACGGCGCGGGTGGCAAGCGGAAGTGCTGGTGAATCCGTCGGCACCCAGGGTAAGGGCGGTAAGGGCGGCGCGGCTGGGCTCCCCGGCAGCGGCGGCAAAGTCCTAATCTTTGACGTGGATGTGACGCCTGGAGACGTGGTAACCATCCACATTGGAACGGGCGGAGCTCCCGGCGAATTGGACGGGGCGGCAGGCAACTCCGGCGAGGCAACCACTGTGACCGTCAACGGCACCGTGTACAGCAGCGCAGACGGCAGCCTAATGCCCGCAGGGTATGTGGACCCCACCACCGGGGAAGAGTACGCCGTGACTGGCGACGCAGGCACTCCGGGCGGCAAGGGCGGCGACGCACAGACCAAGAGCGCCGCCGCGGAGGCCGGTGAAAACGTGGGCGAATATCTCGGAGCTTCTGGAGGAAGCGCATACATTGACAGTGATACGCCATCTAATATTGTGTTTGACAGTTTCAGAACAACACGAAGCCACATTAGCTCTGGGGCGTATGGAGCTGACACTGGCTATCCCATAATGACCAATGGTGAGCAGGGTCAGATTATTGTGTCTGGAACCAAAAAAACAATAGGTTACTCAAATGGAAAGTACATTACAGGCACAGTCTACTGGGACGTCCGCAACGACTCTGAACCTACAACTGCTAACACAGTAGTTAGCAGCTGCTACGAAGGTGTTTGCACTGAGGGAGATGTAACTGCAACTAAGATTATCAACCATCGTAAATACGTAAAGAAAACCGTCCAGCGAACCTATGGCCGCCTTGGCTCCGGTGGCGGCGCAGCCGCTCAAGGACAAAGCACCACAAATAAAGCTGGTGCGAACGCAGCTGTTCCGGCGGAACAGACGATCCCTGGCTCCGGCGGCCACGCAGGCCATGGCGGTGGCGGTGGCGGCGCTGGCGGAGCCGGGTATGTAAAGATTTCCGGCGATACATCCAGTGTTTCGGCTGGCATGTCTTACAGGGGCGCCAGCGGCGGTTCTGCCGGCCTTGGAAGTGCAGGCACAAAGGGGGCAGATGGCTTTGCTATCTTGTACTATGGCGAGCGTAAAACACAGAAATTCGGCCCGCTGGTGACGTCCGACGGCAAGTGGCTGCTGGACAGCCTGGGCCGCAGGATCATCGTATAAGGAGGCAGTTATGGCAACAATTGAAGAACGCATCACGGCGCTGGAAACTCAGCTGGCCGCGCTGACCGCTCCGCCTACGGACTATTACACCATGGCGGAGACCGGCGAGACGGTGGACGCTGCCGTGCAGGCGGTGAAGAACGGGAATTTTGTGATCCCGTCCTCCACGGCGGGAAGCACAAAGAAATTCAAGCTGACGGTGGATGATACCGGCACCGTCAGCGCCACGGAGGTGACGTCCTGATGGTACAGGGTGATGCGTACAGCATCGATATCACGATCAAAAACCTGGGCGAGGCGATCCCGATTGACACCGTGGAGAAGGTGGAGGTCACTCTGCTGAACCTGACGCGGTCCTATCCGGAGGAGGTCACCTACTCGGACGGAAAATTCCACTTCCCGGTCACCCAGGCGGAGACCTTTAAGCTTCCCCCGGTGTGCCCCATGCAGGTCCGGGTAAAGTTTACCGGCGGGGACGTGGTCGGCTCCATGATCCAGATGGTGGAGGTGGCCGGGGCGATCAGTAAGGCGGTGCTGTGATGCTTACCTTTGAGCTGCAGCCGCGAGAGGCCCCTGAGATCTCCTTTGCCGTGTCCATCGTTGCGGGAAAGGGAGACCCCTACACCGGGGCGTATCAGGTGACGCCCAAGATCTACGGCCCGGTAGTGCTGGAAACAAAGAACAAGTCCATGGCGGACGATGTGACGGTCTTAAAAATCCCCCAATTTGAGGTGTCCAACGAGGCCGGGGGAAATACATTGATTATGGGAGACGAGTATTATGGCGGATAAGTACATCAACAAGGTCATCATCGGCAATGACGTCAAGCTGGACCTCACCGCTGACGATATCACTGCCGACAAACTGGCGAAGGGCATCAAGGCCCATGACAAGAGCGGCGCGCCCATTGTGGGCACCAGCACCTTCGATTCCGACACCTCCGAGGACACCGCCGTCGCTGCGGAGATCCTTCTGGGGAAAACAGCTCACGCGAAAGGCGCGAAGCTGACCGGCACCATGCCGAATCAGGGCGGCAAGACCCTTGACATCACGGACAAGGCGGCCCCCGTGTCCATCCCCATGGGCTTCCATGACGGCTCCGGCAAGGCACAGATCGCGGAGGCGGAGGCGGCAAAGCTGATCCCCGCCAACATCCGGGAGGGCATCACGGTCTTGGGCGTGGCCGGTACCATGAGCGGCAGCGAGGGCATGAAAGCGCAGGCCAAGAGCGCCACACCCACCTTTGCCCAGCAGGAGATTTTACCGGATGAGGGCTACAACTGCCTGTCCTCCGTCACTGTGGCGGCAATCCCTGTTAGCTACACCGACAACGAGCAGGGAGGCCAGACCCTGAAAGTAGGTGCGTAAGAATGGCGGTCAACAAGGTCGAGGTAAACGGTGAGACGAAGCTGGATCTGACGCAGGACACCGTGACCCCGGAGAATCTGCTCTCCGGGGCCACCGCCCACAATGCGGCGGGGGAGCAGATCAGCGGCGCGGTGGCGGTCGCGGAGGCATCCACCACCACGCCAAAAGCCCCAGGCACGGCTTCGGTGGGAACGGAGCAGAAATACGCCAGAGGCGACCATGTGCACCCCAGTGACCCCACAAAGCAGGGTGTTAATGATGAAATTCAAGCGGTTCGTTTGCGGGGAGGCATCAACAGCATCATTAACAATGCAAGCGCCGTATCCATCAACCCGGCTGTAAACGCAGCAGGCTACCTCCGTCATAACGGCGGAACTGTGCAGATTTTTTATGACGGGTATCCTATGCCGTTTTCAAATGCAGATATTGATATGCTGTTTGATGGGAAATCCAGCACATATATCAATTTTGGCACTGGCCCGAGCAATGCGAGCCGCGTAGACGTTTGCCGGTGGAATGAAGCAACTCAATATCCCAAAAACGCACGTGTTATGTACCAAACTACATCTGGCGTTTTTAGATGGTATAAGGCGCTGAAGGAATCCCAAGGTGTGATACCGGAAGGTGATTCTACTGGGGCGTGGAAAGATGTATCAACTGCTCGGAATACGTTAGCGATGGATGTCAGAGACCTTGAAATTTCTCTTGTGATTGACACTCCTTTGGCACTCTTGTGGGAAAATGGTGTCTCATTTTATTGGAGGGCTGCTACCCAAAATTGTAGCTATTACAAAATTGAAATTTATGACTCTGTTGCTAATCAGTATGTTTTTGTAGCAGAGCGGGATAATATTCCCCGCGATGAAGTTGTAAACACACAGTATATGGGAGCACGAGTTAGCGGGACTGGGAAGCGTTTTCGGATAACACTTCGTGCTCAGCCTTGGCAAGAATCCGGATATCTTGCTTTAACACAAATCGCCTTTACGGGTATTTCTGGTGGTATCGAAGGAACACTGGTCAACCGTGGCGGTAGTACGATGTACGGTGATCTATTACCTTATACCGATGGTGGTGCGTCATTGGGAACAAGTTCTGCTTTATGGCAAGAAGTTTGGGCGAAGAACCTCTACGGAAATGGCTCTGACACAACATCTTCGTTCTCTGTGGCTTCGACCAGAGGCGACATTGCAAGCGGCGAAAAGCTTTCCACCCTGTTCGGTAAAATCGCCAAGTGGTTCGCCGACTTAAAAGCGCTTGCATTCAAGGACAAGGTTGCCAAAGCTGACCTTGACAGCAGCGTACAAGCTATGCTGGCCGCCGGTGAGGTCAAGATGCGCAAGGTGACGCTGACGGTGGCGGGGTGGAACAGCAGCACGAAGCAGCAAGCCGCTGCGGTTTCCGGTGTCCTCGCCGATGGAACAAAGCAGAGGGTGATCTGTTCCCCCGTTGACGAAAGCTATGACAGCGCGTGGAATTCCTGCTATGTGCAGTGCGTCGGCCATGGGACGGATTCGTTGACCTTCCAGTGTGACGAGATCCCGACGGCAGCCATAGAGGTTTATGTGTCGATCCAGCCGGTCAGCTTTGCATCGTGAGGTGAGCGTATGATCGTAAACTATCCAAGGATGAGACGGCACCGCGCGGCGTGGCCTTCCGATCTTGATACCGCACTGGAATTTACATCGACGGAAGTATTTTCTATTTCTGCACCCAAAAACTGGGACGGCGAAATAGAGTACACCAACGGAAGCGGATGGCAAGCGTGGGATGGGAGTGAAATTACCTCCGGCAAAAACGGGAGCGATCATTGCATTTATCTCAGAGGGATTGGAAATTCAAAAATAACCGGAGTGGATTCCAGCGACGCAAAATGGAACATTATTGGGACGAATATCGCCTGCAACGGAGATATCGACCTCCTATTAGACTACTCGACCGTAAAAGGCGGCAATCGCCCCTCAATGGCGCGCTACTGCTACTCCTACATGTTCTATGGCTGTACGAGCCTCACGGCAACACCGTCTCTGCCCGCAACTACGCTGGCGAACTACTGCTACACCTCCATGTTCCGAGGCTGTACGAGCCTTACGGCAACACCGTCTCTGCCCGCAACTACGCTGACGTACCACTGCTACTCCTACATGTTCTATGGCTGTACGAGCCTCACGGCAACACCGTCTCT
>ERZ1034871.667-NODE-667-length-19261-cov-9.350307_pt1 | contig 19261 bp, 15 predicted proteins | sample MGYA00520631_ERZ1034871 | MGnify/ENA primary metagenome ERZ1034871 (study PRJEB33766, sample SAMN09781721) | gut metagenome | biome: gut microbiome | host: Homo sapiens | place: Madagascar | study: EMG produced TPA metagenomics assembly of the PRJNA485056 data set...
ATACCTTATGTTTTATCTGGTGTCTATCAGGAACCGTCAGACATGATAATTATTACGGATAACATCTGATGAAGGAAGAATCCTTTCTTTTGTTATCTGATTTATAGAAACTTATTAACCAAGTAGTCTTGTTTGACTACATCATTATTATACTAGGGGGTGAATGCGTATGGCAGCTACTAGACTTATTACGATGCATCAGAATAAAGGAAAAAGCGTAGCGAAGTCTCTTAGTGACAGAACAGATTGTGCCAAGAATGGTGAGAAGACTGAAAACGGTCAATTCATTAGTTCTTATGCTTGTCAGGCTGAGAGTGTTGATGAAGAGTTCATGTTATCAAAACGAGAATATGAGCGCCTTACTGGAAGACATCCTAAGGGCAATATCATAGCTTATCAGATCAGGCAATCATTTAAGCCGGGAGAAATCACACCGGAGGAAGCGAATCAGGTAGGCTATGAAACCGCCATGCGATTTACCAAAGGCAATCACGCTTTTATTGTAGCGACTCATACGGATAAGGCGCATATTCATAATCACATCATCTTTAATTCTACGAGTCTTGATTGTACCCATAAGTTCCGAGATTTCTTTTTTGTAGGATTGGCTTTGCAGAGATTATCAGATATCATCTGCCTTGAACATGGTCTGTCTGTCATAGAAAAGAAGAAGCCAAGTGAGCGTGTTAAGCGAACGACCTATCCTGAGAAGAAATCCTTCCGTGATGATATTAGAGATGCAATTGATCAGATTCTTAGGGAAGGCAGCGCAAAAGATTTTGATGAGCTGCTTTATAAACTGGAAGATGCCGGATACGAGATTAAGCGTGGAAAGCATATTTCTCTAAAGGGAAAAGATCAGAAATGCTTCATCCGGCTGCGCTTTCTTGGTGATGGTTATACAGAAGATGACCTTAAGAAGATTCTTATCGGTGAGATGGAGCATGCTTTCTATAATAATGAAAAAGCCGAAAAGCAGCCAAAGACTTATCAGCGGAAAAAGGAAGATCATGAGTTTGACCTTCTTATTGATATTCAAAAGAAGCTGGCTCAGGGCAAAGGAAAATATTATGTCTGCTTTGCCAAGAACTTTAATACAAAGCAGGTAGCTAAGGCAGTTTTATATCTGAAGCAGCATGACATCCGAAGTTATGATGATCTGGAGAAAAATGTGAAAACAGCAACAGAGCGATTTACGAAAATTTCAGCTTCCATTAAAGAAAAGGAGAAACGACTTGCTGAGATTCAGGTCTTGAAGAAGCATATCTTTGACTACTTCAAGACCAAAGACGTATATGCGGATTATCGTAAAGGCGGATATAGCAAGAAGTCCCTGGAAGAGCACAGACAGGAAATCCTGCTTCATAAGGCTGCCAAGAATGCCTTTGATGAGCTTCATCTGAAGAAGCTTCCTAAGGTAAAAGATCTCAGTGTAGAGTATGCCGAGATCCTTGAAGAAAAGAAAAAGCTGTACGGTGAATATCGTCAGGTTAAGAAAAATATGCAGGAGATTCAAAGAGCAAAATATGATATCGACCAGTTCCTTAAAAGTGATGAAGAGCAGAAGAAGGAACGAGTCAGAAAACACAATATCACTCGATAATTCTAATTGCGAATCTGTAAGTTTAAGACTTATGGGTTCCCCTCTTTTTTCATTTCTGAAGAAATATCCAACAGCAAAATAAAGCAATTCGTAAGAATTGCGTAGCCAAGCGTTTAGCTTGTTCAAGGGGATTGGGGATGTGCCACCAACGAGCGTATAGTAGCTTTTTGTACAAAAAGCACTGCTCGCCGCTTTGGGAAGACGCGCCCTAACACCATCGAAGATGGTGCCGCGAAGCGGGGAATCAGTTGGAAAATCTAAAAGCTTGCTAGATGATAGCTTGAGAGTCCGTATAATAGGACAGTATTTTTGATAAGCTTATAGTGGATTAATGGAAGTAATGGAAGAGTCATTGGTTATTCAATTGAAAAAGTATTCTGGTTTTGCATATTAATATGGCGAGCTCAATTAAATTATTGAAATCTCAATATAATTTGTGTATAATTAACATCGGTATTTATACGATTTTCGTCTTTTGAGTTCGTGGAGGATCAATTGAAATGACAGTAAGTTATAAGAAATTATGGCATTTGTTACTGGATAAGAACATGAAGAAGAAAGATTTGCAAGAAGCTGCTGGATTAACTCAATATGCAATGTTAAAACTCGGTTGCGATGAAGATGTATCTACGGAGATATTAGGGAAGATATGTCAAGCATTAGAATGTTCGCCAGAGGAAATTATGGAGTTTGTATCAAGTGATAATTGAAGGCAGGTCGTTTTTTTATGAGAGTACCGTGGAATGAAGATGAAGCAATCATCATCGTTGATGCGTTTTATCAGTATAAAAATGGAATAATTAAAAAGAACGATGCTATAAAAAGTGTATCTGCTAGATTGCGTGAAATGGCAATAAAGAAAGGACTTGAGATAGATGACGTTTATAGAAATGAGAATGGAATCACTATGCAGATGGCAACATTAGAACACATTTTTTCAAACGGTGAAAAAGGGTTGAGTAGTGGTTCCAAGCTTTTTAGAGATACCATGCAATTGTATGTAGATAATTATGCGGAGTTTGAATTAAAAAAGGAAAGAATTAAGAGTGAACCGATGAAAGAAAGATTTAGTAATTTTATTAGGTCACATTTTGCATATGGAATAAGAATTGATTCACCTATTGAAGTGATGAGGCTAAGGAAATTTTATAGCGAAGACTTTGGTGAAGAATGTCAAATGACAGATGAAGAAATAAAAAAGATGTTATTTGATAGTTGCTTTATTCACGATGGAAAGGGATTCATTATTGCTTCGGAAACAGAAGAAAGAATTCGAACAGAAATTGATGAATTGCATCGCCAAGGAAACGAGATTATTTATTATGATGAACTCTATGCAAAAAATGAAGAGTGGTTTTATGGCTTGGGAATTTTTTCAATCGAGATGCTCAAGAGTTATTTAGGAAAAAAGTTTAAAGCTATCAATTGCAAGAAATCTTTTTTTGCTTGGGAAGCACTTACCGAAAATGAACTTTTGAAAAATAATATTACTTCCTTGTGGGGAGAAAATGTACTTCGCGATTATTATGGATTAAAAAATGATATGGAATATGTCCCTATTGATAAGATAAAGTATGCGCTTGCGAATAATACATGTTTTGTGTGGAACTCAGCTGAGACATATACCATTGAACATAAATTTGTTATTAGTGAAGACGAGAAAAATACTATTTTAGAATATGTTGCCAATAACATAAATGTAAAAGGAAATGTGGCGTTTGATGATATGCCGCTTGAAAGTGTATTTGAAGAAAATTACGAGTTATCAGATAATGCAATCTTTGCACTAGTTTACAATCTTGTACTGTCATCCAAATATGAACGTGCTAATCGAACTGTAACGATAAAAGGGCAAGAGAGTAATCCAGTTAAATTATTGGAGTTGTTCTGCAAATCTAAACGAGAATTATCTGTTGATGAACTGTTTGAGGAGTGGGAGTTGAAGACTGGAACGCATAGACAATCGACTCCGCTCGAAGTTGCGTATTCTACATTAATTCGCATAGATGAGAACAGGTTTGTAAGCGATGAACAGGTTTGTTTTAATGAACCTGCTATTGATGATGTGCTGGATACTATTATTTCGGGTGAAGCGATAGGTATGAAAGAAATTTCCTCATTTGCACTATTTCCGGAATGCAATTATACGTGGAATCTTTTTATACTCGAAAGCTTTTGCAGAAGATTTAGTAAGACATTTAAGTATATGGCGGTAACAACTAATTCTAGAAATGCTGGAGCAATAGTTAGGAAAGAATGTGATTATGATTATCATACACTCTTGGCACATATGATTGCGCAAAGCAATGTGAATCTTACAGAGGATGCAGTAATGGATTTTCTGGTTGAGAAAGGATTTGTTGGTAGACATTCTTATAAATATTTATCCGACTTAATCGAATTAGCATATGCTATAAGAAAGAAGGGAGAAAACTATTAATGTATACATATTCATACGATGAAGAGACAGGAGGGATACTGTTAAATACTACACCAACAGTATTTTCTAAAGAGCCTAGACCTGTGTATGCGGATGAATTGAATTTACTTGGATTTGATAAATATTGGAACTATGTAAATCAATCTGATACCCCATATATGTGGGCGGAATCAGCACAATATATTTATAGAGGTAAGCCTGTAGCAAAACTAAAAGGTGGCAGTTTATATGATGCGCCGGAAATTGTTTTAGCACAGGATGATAATGGAAACGTCGTCGAGCCAGAGCCTAACGGCGGATATTTAAGGCCAATAGACATTCCAATGATGATAAATAAGAATCGGGAAATTATGGAGATAATTGAAAGTTCTACCGTAAAGAAGATTCTTGCTATTTATGAAAAATATAAGAATAAACTTGATATATTTCATGTGGCTTTTTCGGGAGGAAAAGACAGCGAAGTACTTTTGGATTTGGTTAGAAAAACCCTTCCCAAGAAAAGCTTTGTAGTTGTATTTGGCGATACGGGAATGGAATTTCCTGATACATATGAGGCTGTAGAAGAAACAAAAAAAATGTGTGAAAAAGAGGATGTTCCATTTTTTACATCAAATTGCCATTTTAAACCAAATGAATCATGGCATCTTTTTGGTCCGCCGGCAAGGGTACTAAGATGGTGTTGCAGTGTTCATAAAAGCGCTCCACAGACTAGAAAGCTAAGAGAAATTACAGGAAAAAATAATTATGTTGGACTGGATTTTGTTGGTGTTAGAAAACACGAGAGTACTGCTCGAAGTGAGTATGATTATGAAAACTTTGGGAAAAAGCAGAAAGGACAGTATAGTCATAATTCAATTTTAGATTGGACATCAGCAGAAATATGGTTGTACCTATACATGTATAACCTGCCAATTAATAAAGCATATAAAAAAGGTAATTCTCGTGCTGGTTGTCTTTTTTGCCCAATGGGGGGAGGAAAAGGTGATTATATTCAGAGAAAATCATATCCAGAAGAGATACAAGTCTATATAGATATGATTAAAGAAATGAATGCTAGAAATAAAGGTGATGAGGTTGGATTAACAACATATATCACTAATGGCGGATGGAATGCTCGTAAAAATGGTAGAGATTTGACTATTAATGAAAAGCATTATGATGAAAGTGTTAAAGGCGGAAAGCTGATACTTACAGTGACAAATCCGAAAACAGACTGGCTTGAATGGATAAAGACTTTAGGGGAAATACCATTTGAATATAATTATGAAGAAACTAAAGATGGTTATAGGATTATTGCACCAGCGTATATTCTAAAGAAATATCCAAAGGTGGCAAAAAAATTCAAACAGGTTTTTAAAAAATCTGCGTATTGTGTTGGATGTAGAGTGTGTGAGAGCAACTGCCCAAATGGCTGCATATCGTTTGAGAATGGACTAAAGATTGTGAATTGCATTCATTGTGGACAGTGTCATGAAATAGATGATGGTTGTTTAGCGTATCATTCATTAAGAACATCTTTAGGAGGAAATGGAAAAATGAACAACGCAAGTATTAATTCGTTTGCTAATCATGCTCCAAAGCTTGAGTGGGTAAGAGAATTCTTTGATATGGGTAATGAGTATTGGGAACTAAATAGTCTTGGTCCAAATCAGGTTCCGATGTTTAAAAGATTCTTAAGAGACACCGGACTTATTGATAAGAATAACAAAACGACAAAATTATTTGATGTAATTGTTAGTATAGGATGGGAAAGTGGAACTGCTTGGGGATTAATTGCATCTAATTTTGCTTATAATCCACAGTTTAATTGGTATATAAACAATCTTGATGTTGGCACTTTTTATCAACGTGATACTGTAAGTGATCTACTTATAAATGATGGAGTAAAGAAGAACGATGCTACATCTATCATTAATGCGTTTAAGAGATTTTGTGAATTGCCATTAGGAACAGTTTTGAATTGGGGTGCGGTTTATGAAAATGGCAGACAGATAGATTCTTTATATAGAAATAAATGTGCAATTGTTGATAACAGAGTAATTCTGTATAGTTTGCTGTTGTTTGTTGAAAACTGCGATGAAAATAAAGAATTTACTTTGTCATGGTTGATGGATGAGTTGGTGGATAGAAATGGAGTTAGCCCATCGAAAGTGTTTGGCCTTGATTACGAGGAAATGAAATCTGCCTTGATGGGACTGTCACAGAAGTATCCAGACTTTATCATCGCGTCATTTACTAATGATTTAGATAAGATTTCAATTTTACAAAAAAAATCTGAAGATGTTATTTCGTTGTTTGAGGAGGAAATGTAATGTCAACACAAGAAGTTGGAAAGTACAGACAGTTTTTTGATGTAGATGAAAAATATTTTCCTTGTATTGACGACTCTGCGATTGAAGCTGGAGCTCCATGGGAAAATACATATCCGCATGAAACATTTATAGAACTGTTAAAAAATGTTGAGACAATGTTGGGTGGGACAACTAAGCGCTCTGTTTGGATTCATGGTGCATATGGAACTGGTAAGTCGCAATGTGCTTATGCCTTGAAAAAGATACTTGAGGTTCCGGAAGAAGAATTGAAGGCATACTGGAATCAATATGAAGCATTAAAAAATAATCCAGATTTGCTGAGTAAAATACTTGGACATAAAGAAAGAGGTGTAGTAACTGCTTATCGATATGCATCGGGAGGAATAACAACACCGAGAGCTCTCTATTATGCGATTCAGGAAAGTGTAAAAAAAGCTCTGATAGAGAATCCACAGATAACATATCTTGGAGAGAATACTCTAAAAGAAAGTGTCATTGCTTGGATAAAGGATCATAAGGAAATTTTTGATATCCTTCTGAAGAAACCAGAATGGGTGGCTACTTTTTCCCAATCTACTTCTGATGAAGTAATAAATACTCTAGAAAAATCTGCTGATGTAAAGAGCTTAATGGACAATATCTTTAAGTTGGCAGATAAAGAGGGAATAACAGCTATGTCTTTGGATGGCGACAAGTTAAAGGCGTGGTTGAAAGATGTGATTGAAAAGAATAATACGAAGATTGTTCTTGTTTGGGATGAGTTTAGTGGATTTTTCAAACAAAATAGAAATTCATTAGATGAGTTTCAAAAGATAGTTGCTTTATGTCAAGAAGCACCTTTCTATTTTATTGTTGTTACACATCAAACAGAGTCAATTATCAATAGTGATGATTCTACATGGAAGGTTGTTCAGCAGCGATTTAACTTTTCGCAGATATCATTACCAGATAATATAGCATTTAACTTGATTGGACACGCATTTAATGTTAAGCCAGCTGCTCAAGAAATGTGGAATATTTGTGCTGATGATTTAAACACTAGATTGAGTGCATCAAGATCTGCAGTTATGAAAGCAGCTAGAATAAGTGATCCTAAGGTTGTAAAGGATATTATGCCTATTCATCCTATGACTGCTCTTATTCTAAAAAATATCGCTGTCGCTTTTCAATCAAATCAGCGCAGTATGTTTGACTTTATTAAAATTGCGAATGCGGATGATACGCAGGCGTTCCAGTGGTTTATTGAAAAAACAGGGCCAAGTGATGATCATCCATTGCTTACCGTTGATATGTTATGAGATTTCTTCTATGTGAAAGGAAGAGATAATCTTACAGCTGACATTAGAATGATTCTCGACACATATCCTCAGCAGCAGAATCTTCGAGAAGATGAAAAAAGAGTATTAAAAACAATTCTAATTATGCAGGCTATAGATAAGCGTTTAGGTGGGATGATAGAGCTTTTGAAGCCTACTGAGCAGAATATTAGCTATGTATATGAAGGAATAACATCAGGGCTTGATACTCAATGTAAAAATATTGCGAAAGCACTTGCAACAAAAGGTATATTGGTTACATCTCCAATTGGAAATAACAAATATGCATATGGTGCGGCAGTTCTGGCTGGGGATCAGGCGAAGATAGATGAATTTAAAAAGACGATAAAACAGAATAGCACAACAGCAAAACTAATATCAGAGGGAAATCTTGATACAGTTTTATCGTTGCCACCGGCCTTAAAACTTAGATATGAAATGACACCGGGATGCGGAAATCTTGTTCCGGTAACAAATGCAGATTTTACAAGAAAAATAAATGAACTTAAAGATGCTCCGATGGATTGGCATTTTATAGCTGTAGTTGCTCTCGCTAAAGATGACAGTGAGGCAATTTCTTTGCGAAAACTTGTAAAAGAAGCTGCTCAAAATGATGACTATAGCAATATAGTTTTTATTGATGCGCTTAGTACTCCTTTAGGTGAGGATGAGTTTGATGCTTATGTAGATTTTGCAGCTATGTCTCAGTATTATCAGGGAAACCCAAAATCTGCTACAGAAAACAAAATTAAGGCGCAACAAGTTCTTGCTGTAACATGGAAAAATAGAATCTATAATGGAAGCTTTACTATATATCATGCTGATTGTAGGGAGGGCGAAAAGGTAATTGGAGGACAAGCAGTTGCTGATGTTCTTCAGACAATTGTTACTACAAAATTTAAGTATGTTTTTGATTTTAATCGTGGAGTAAATGAAAACCAATTAAAAGTAACACAACTTAAATCAGCTGCAAAATGTGGAATAGTAAAAGCAACAAGTGGTGTAATGTCAAGGGCTGAAAAGAGCGTTCTTGCAGAAGTTTGGGAGCAGGACAACTATTGGACTAACCCTACAACATCAGGCTTAAATATTTCTATTATTAAAAGAGATATTGAGGCACTGATCGATGAAAATTTCAAGAAAGAAGGCCAAATTTCAATTGATGATATTTATAGTCATTTAGAGAGCGATTATGGTTTCGCTCCTTGTAATTTATCTGCATTCTTACTTGGATTTATGCTTAAAGAATACGGTGGAGAGCCATATAGATATTTGGATTCAAGCGGAAGCCATGATGTGATGTCCTCTGATAAATTATCAGAGATGATAGGTAACTATATCAATGGGAAATCCAACCCGACATATATTGTTAAAATGACACCAGAAGAAATGGCCTTTTATGAAGTGACAGAGAAGGCCTGGGGACTAGAGCCAAATGCATGTGCTCATATTAATCAGGCACAGGTGTCAGTAAAAAATAAAATGCAGTCTTTACGTTTGCCAGTTTGGAGTTTGAAGAATGTAGATGATGCTGGTGTATATGATTTTGTAGAAAAATATATAGAGCTTATCCAAAAAGAGGGCAAAGAAGCTCATAAAGTGGCGTTGAGTATTGGTTCAGCGTCGGTAATAAAGCCATCATTGGGTGAAAACCTTGCTAAATTACTTACTCCAGAAAAGTGTCAGGAGGGAATGAAATACTACTTACAGGCATTTGAAGATGGAAAGCTATTAAGCCTGGCATCTGAAATTGGCGCAGAAGAAACGATGCTTGCTGATATTAGTCAACTGTTTTCTGTTGCATATTCTAGTCTTTGGAATAGTGAAATGGGCGAGGCTGAAATCCGGAAGCTAATTGTGGACTATACTTTTGTTAAGGAAACAAATACTTTATTAAACTGTAATGCGCATTCAAAAGCAGAGGCATTTGAAAAATGGAGAGAAAAACTTGAGTTTGCAATGTGTTCACACGAGGCATTGGAAGAGAAATTCGCAAGTTTAAAGGAAGTTTATTCTTTCTTATTTGATATTGTTACGAGAAAAGATATCCTGCCCGATCAAATGGAAAAGTGTACACAATCATTGTGCGAGAAAAGATTGGATGTTCAACATTATTTTGATAATGAAGTAGGTGTCTTTTATGAAATCTACAAGGCTTACTTAGATGATATATCTGTTGAAGAAGCTGCACAATTAAAGGTTCCACAGCTTATTAATGTGTTTAGGAAAAGTAAGACAGAAAGTAATGCTTTAGTTAAACAACTTGCTGATGAGTTCAGAAAGAACCAAACAAAGACTAAGTTGTTTAATCTTTGGAAAGAAAAGACTAACTCTAAAACGCCACGAGACTGGTCATATATGCATAGAACTCCTATTTTACTTATGGTTAGTAAGGAACAGTATGATGAGGCAAAGAAGGCATTTGAGGTCTTGAATCGTACGATGGCTACAGAAAAAGAAATTGACAATGCGTTGTTGCTGTTAGAAAATGCGAAGTTTTATGATGATCTTGGATCAGAAGAGAAGATAAATCATGCATTTTCAAATTTGCTTGGTAGATATAAAGGCATACTGAAGGATATTGATAAAGTACGAGATGCGTTGGAGAGATTATCTGTAGAAACTTATGAGTGGGATTCACATCCGGCTGTAAAGACTAAAATAGAAGAATTGGCAAAAGCAGAGTATGATGCTGGTGGCAGTGATGCAGTGGTTTCTAAAATTGAGAATATGTCTTCAGATGATTTAAAGAGCCATTTGATTAAATTGATAAAAAATAACATGAACATTGGGGTAGAGATTATAAACGAAGGAGAATAAATTCATGATATTGACAGCAATTGAGGAGTATTTTTCGTCGAGTCTTCACAAGCCATTTTTTGCTGTGGCAAGCGATGAGGAATATAAAGAATTAAAAATAAAACTCGAAGAGCATGGGGCAGATTTTATAAGATTAAGCGATTGCTGTCGTGATATGGATAAAAAGCCAGATCTTGATTTGCTCAGGGACAAGCTGCGAACAGCAGATGTTGATTGTAAAAGTAATAGAGTTGTTGTACTTGGATTAGCAGAGTATATGCTGTTAACCGGAGATGAGTATGCTTTTTTTACATTTGATGAATTAAAAGATTTTAATTTAGGCAGCGCCTGGGCAGTCATTTTACTAAGAGGTGATGCTCATATTGTAAAAAAAATTGCGACTGGCGATCCAAGATTTGATAATCGAAGATATTTTATTTCTAGAGATGCGATGCCTTTAGATTTTGATTTGCTATTTTCCCCTTCAAATGTTAGTATGTTTGAAAATGATGGATTAAAGTCTTTATTAATCAAAATGGAAGACGGAGAAAGTGGTGAAATTGGATATAATTCCGATTTGGAATTCCCTGAGGCGACATGCAGAATAAGGGCGATTAAGGATTCATATTCTGCTATTTGTAAGAAAAATCCAGGCTTTGGAATTCCTAAAGAATTTGGTAATGATGAAAGGTGGGATTATTTACTTGAACAAGTTACAAAGCATGGTACGCTGGAATCTGTTTTTGATGTTAATGATTTTAAAGAAGATTTAGAAACGAAATTTCATGAAAGAATATCAGGTATTGCTAATACTTGTTGGCTTTATTTTATATATCTTTACGCAGATAGAATTAAGACTAAGAATTCTTATCTTAAATATGTTTTAGATAACTGCAAAGGATTTGAAGATTTTAAGAAAAAAGTTGTAAATGCGATAATAGAGATATCTCATAATGACCCACAATTTAAAACTTACTATTCCGAACGAAAAAGGCTTTTACGCGGATACCCAGAAGCAGAAATGGCTCGTTTTGTGAATGATAATAGAGTAGACCCGTCAGAGAGTATTTATAAACTAACGGATATTAGTCTTAATGAGCGTAAAGAAATAATAGCGCAGATTTCTCAAAACGGATTTCCAGAAAATTTAGAGGAACTATATCCTGATTTGAATACTTATATGATTAAATATCATTTTCAGGGAGATGCATTATCCAAGGAGTTAACGGATTATTTTGATGCATATAAAAAAGAAAAAATGCGTAATATTGTAAGTTCGGATTTCTTGGAAAAGGTTGAAAAATATGCAGTTTCTAGAGATTATAACAGATTACGTACTCGTGATGAGCTTATTGCGAATATAAACCGTGATGGTACATATCTTTGCTGGATTGATGCACTGGGTGTTGAATACTTATCATTTATTGTTGAGGGTGCTAAGGCCCGTGGTTTGATGGTTGCAGTAAACATAGGACGAGCAAATTTACCTACAATTACGTCTGTTAATAATAAGTTCTATTATGATTGGCCAGAGGAGCATCGTGAAAAAATAGAAGAACTTGATGAGATTAAGCATAAGGACAAGGGTGGGTATAAGTATGGACCTAATAACAAATATCCAATACATTTAGCTGAAGAATTGGCAGTATTGTCGGATGCGTTAGATAGAGCTGCGGTTGAGTTGGCTCTTAGAAAATATGACAGATTTATTATTGCAAGTGACCATGGCGCTTCAAGGCTTGCTGTAATAAGTAATATTGAAGAAAAATATGAGACAGATACTCGCGGTGAGCATTCGGGTCGTTGTTGTAAAAAATTTGATAATTATGATTTGAAATTTTCAACAGAAGAAAATGGCTTTATCATTCTTGCAAATTATGGCCGTTTCCGAGGAAGTAGAGCCGCAAATGTAGAGGTTCATGGCGGAGCGTCATTAGAAGAAGTGGTTGTTCCAGTCATTGAGTTAACATTAGCAGATTCTTCAATGCAGGTTGCATTATCAGATAAGAATATTGTCTCTGATTATAAAGATGGAGCATCTATTCTTTTGTATGTTAATAAGCCGATAAAGCAAGTTATTTCGCTAGTAGTTGAGGGCGAGCGTTATTTCGGAGAAAAAGTGGATGAAAATCATTACAGAATTAATGTTGCAAATATGAAACGAGCAAAGACATATTCAGCTGATGTATACGTTGGCGAAAGTTTAATTACTCGAATAGATGTTACAACAAAAGGAAAGAGTGCTTCGGTTAATTCTGACTTTGATGATCTCTTTTAGTATAAATGGGAGGAATACTTATGAATGTTGATAAATTAAGAAACTGCTTTGATGAGATGGTCGTATATAAAGACCTAAAAAAGAGCAATTTTTTTAATTCCCTCAGTCTTCCGTCTTTTATGAGGGACTGGATTCTTAAAAAGTTTGAGGATGAGGACGGAAGTTTTGATACTGAAAAAGTGGCTGCTTTTGTAAAAAAGTATTTGCCTAAGAAGGATGATTGGAATTCAATTAAGAATCGTGTCGTAGTTGAACATGAACAAGTTAAATTTTTGGCTAAAGTATCAGTTGATATCGATATTAAAACCGGTGGGGTGTCTTTTTCCTTACCAGATTTTGGACTTTCAAGTAAAGATACGATAATAGAGGATTCTGTTTGGGAGACTTGTAAAGCTGATTTAGTTAGAGAACATGAAACTTGGGGCATGGTTGAATTAGGATATAGAGCTCCAGATGAATATGATTGGGCATTCGATTATAACAAAAAAAGCTCTCGTGGAAAAGATGGAAAGCAAGGTAAGATTAAATTAGTTTCTTTTAAAACGTTTTGCCCATATCAGATAGACCTTGAATATTATAAAGAGGCACGAAATGAATTTACAATAGATGAATGGATTGATGTCCTACTTGGAGCCGTAGATTATAATGCTGCTGGATATGGTAATGATGAAGAAAAGAAATTAACAATGCTTACAAGGCTTTTACCTTTCATTGAAAAAAGATTAAACCTTATTGAGCTTGCACCAAAAGGCACTGGAAAGTCATACTTGTTTGGAAGAGTAAGTAGGTTTGGCTGGTTATCTAATGGTGGTGTTATGAGCCGTGCAAAGATGTTCTATGACCAAAACAGGAAGTCTGAGGGATTAGTTGCGGGAAATGACTTTATAACTCTGGATGAAGTCCAAACAATTTCATTTACAGATGTAGATGAAATGAGAGCTGCGTTAAAAGGTTACCTAGAATCTGGTATTTTTACAGTTGGTAACTATGAAGGTACAGCTGATGCAGGTATGATTCTTTGTGGAAATATAAAGAAGGAAACAATGGATGCAGATGGATATGCAAATATGTTTGTTGAGTTACCTACTGTCTTTCATGAATCTGCTCTGATAGAAAGATTTCATGGTTTTATTAAAGGTTGGAACATTCCACGAATGAATGATGATTTAAAAATTTCAGGATGGGCATTAAACTCTGAATATTTTTGTTCAATTATGCATGAATTACGTAATGATATGAGTTATAGAGCAATCGTGGATGAGTTGATAGAAGTTCCTGAAGCGGCTGATACAAGAGATACAGAGGCGGTAAAACGTATTGCAACAGCGTATTTGAAGTTGTTATATCCAAATGTCCGAGAGGCAAGCGATATATCTGTTCGTGAGTTTAAACGGTACTGTTTGGATCGCGCAAGAAAAATGAGGGATACAATTAAGTATCAGTTAGGAATTTTGGATGAAGAGTATCGAGGAAAAGATATCCCAGTGTTCACAGTTTCATCTAAATATGAAAGGTAATTACAGACGATGAGTATTTGTTATGTGTGTGGAAAAGAACATTTATCTAAAGATGAAATTGGAATAACCAAGAAGCTTCTTGGAAAGAACGAAAAGAAAATGTATTGTTTATCTTGTCTTGCTGAGAGATTAGAGGTAACAGAAGAAGAATTAGTAGATAAAATTGAAGAGTTCAAAGAAGAAGGGTGTACGTTGTTTATATGATTTATGCTGATAACGCTGCCACGACAAAATTAGATATTGAAGCATTCGAGGCAATGAAGCCATTTCTCCTTGAAGAATATGGAAATGCATCACAACCATATTTCTTTTCAAAAAAAGCAAAGATGGCTTTAAAGGATGCGCGCAAACAAATAGCGCGTTGTATAAATGCTGAACCTGAAGAAATATTTTTTACTTCTGGAGGAACAGAGAGTGATAATTGGGTTATAAAAAATTTTGGGCTTTCAACGGATATACGACGGATTATTACTTCAGAAATAGAACATCATGCTGTTCTTAATGCATGTAAGCATATGGAAGAAATGGGGGCCTCTTTAGTACTCCTTCCGGTCACAAATACTGGACTTGTTAAGAGTGAAACATTAGCGAAATGTTTTGAGTTAGGAGATGCTTCTGTTGCATCTTGTGAAACAACATTAGTGTCAATTATGCTCGCAAACAATGAGATAGGTACAATTCAGAATATAAAAGAATTGTCAGAAATTGCGCATAGGAATGGAGCCTATTTCCACACAGATGCTGTTCAGGCGGTTGGTCATATTCCAATCGATGTTAAGGAACTTGGTGTTGATTTTTTGTCCGCTTCTGCACATAAATTTAATGGACCTAAGGGAATCGGTTTTTTATATGCGCGAAACGGTTCGGTGCTGCAACCATTAAATGACGGTGGCGCTCAAGAACGAGGTATGCGTGCTGGAACAGAGAATGTTGCATCTATAGTTGGAATGGCTGTAGCTCTTAAAAATAATGTTATTCATATTGAAGATAATGCTTCAAGACTCTCGGGTTTTGAAGCTAAACTTGAAAAGCAACTACTAGACCATGGCATATCTTTTATTCGTAATGGTGATGGGAATCATATTCCTGGTAGCATGAGCTTATCGTTTGCAGATCAAGAGGGTGAAATGTTATTGCATCGACTTGATTTAATGAAGATATGTGTCTCAACTGGATCAGCATGTGATAGCGTTAACACTCAAATATCTCATGTTTTAAAGGCAATTCATTTAGATGAAAGAATTGCAGAGGGGACAATAAGAATATCTTTGGGAAAGAACAATTCAGAAGAGGAGATAACTAGCATTGCTGATGCAATTGCAAAAATAATAAATAGTTAGAAGGTAAAAGAATGGGAACATTATATGATCCGGTGGAGAGCGATTTGGCGTCGTATCAAATGACTTTTATATTAAGCCCGGAATTATGGGAAAAGTTTAATTTAGAAGGAATCAATGTTGATTATTCAAAATGGGCAAGAGTAAAAATGATGGATGCAGATAAAGAGCTTAGCGATGAGACAAATCGAATTCCTAATGATTGTGGCGGTATTTATGTATATGTGATTGTATCTCCAATTATTCCTAATGGTGGTAACTATCTAATGTACATTGGAAAAGCAACAAAGACTGAGAGTGAGAATCTTCGAGCTCGTGTAAGAACATATAAAAAACAATTTGGAGAAAAATATAATCGTCCGAAATTGCATAATATGTTTACTAAGTGGGGAGAATATGTATATGTATATTACTTGCCAATGAAATCGTCCGCTGCTGATATAAAAGAAATAGAGGATAGATTGATAGCGGCATATGGAAGACCGCCATGTAATAAAGAAATTTTAATCCGTTCAGTAAAAGATGCCGTAGATGCAGCATTTTAGGAGGCTTATATAATATGAAATTACCAGTGATACGTGGACATGTCGGGGATTGGAGATATTATACAGGAGTTATGAAGTTTAAGGAGATAGAAGAAATCGTAACTCCTTCAGTCGATGAGTTTTGCAATCCGAGTTGTTTAAATGATCTTTTACAGCGACAATTGACTGAAAACTATAAAAGTATAGTAAAGTATTTGCTTAGCGAAAAACAGAGATTCTTTAATGCCATTGTGTTGGCGATTTATGATGGAGATCCTAAGTGGCTTGAAATAGAATTTGGCGAGGAGTACGAAGAATATAATAATGTAGGATTCTTGGCGTTTAATGAGGATTTGAAAGTGTTTCCAGTAGATGGGCAGCATAGAGTAAAAGGTATAATTGAGGCATTAAAAGATAATAGGGAGTTAGAAGATGAAGAAGTTCCAGTTATTTTTATTGCACACAAAAATGACGATGCCGGTAAAAGAAGAACAAGAAAGTTATTTTCTACACTTAATCGTAGAGCAAAGCCAGTAGGTGACAACTATCAGATTGCACTAGATGAAGATGATATTGCTGCCATTGTTACAAGAGAAGTAGTGGAGGAGTATGAGCTGTTTCAGAAGGAACGTTTGCTTAATGCAAAGAAAAAACAAATTCCAAAAACAAACGTTAATGCATTCACTTCACTGATTGCGTTATACCACTGCAATGAGTATTTGATAAAAGATAAGTTGGGATTATCTGATACCCAGTTTAAAGGCTATAAACTTTACAGACCAGATGAGAAAGTGATTGAAGATATGTTATCTTATGTCGAATCATTCTGGACGTCATTTATTGATAATATTACTGTTATTAAGGAATATTTATCTGAGGATGAAAAGCCGGCATTAAGATATAGAAATGACAAAGGTGGCAATCTTTTATTCAGACCAATTGGAATACTTGAATTTGTAAAAGCAGCGGTTATCATTTCAAAACGTCAGAATAAACCTTTTGGTGATGTGTTAAAAGAAATGAATAAAATTCAGCTTGAATTAGATTCCTCAGCTTGGAGAGGGGTAGTTTGGGATGGAAAAAAAATCATAAACAGAGCAAATTTAAATCTTGTAAGACTTATGATAATGAATTTAGTTCAAGACTTTGAATTATCTGACAAAGAAAAGGAACAGTTGAAAGACCTATTTATTTCCGCAACAAATTTCGAAGGAGATACTGATAGCGTTTGGGATAAGATTATGGAAATAAAAAAAGCATCATCAACAAATACTTCGATATAAAAAAATCGAAGTACTAGTAGCATATACAACATACGCATATTCATTTGCAGCCTGTCCATATAAACGGACAGGCTTTTTGCTACAATTAGAATCATAAAAGGGGGAGTGCACGATTTTCGCGGCTTATCGGCTATTTCAAACTTTTTGTAGATTGTTATTTCAAACGCGCGTTCGAAGTATTATACTTTTAATCAGGAAGTAACGAAAGCAGATTGCTTCCTTTAGAAAGGCGCGGCGTATGAGACATAAATCTACAGAGCTTATGGGTACTATTAAGGCATTTGTAGAAGAATACTACATGAATTATCGCCACTCACCGTCTACAACGCAGATTGCAGATGCGGTCGGTATTGCCAGAGGAACTGCATATAAGTACCTGGTAGCCATGAATGAGAATGGCATGATCAGATATGATGGCCAGCAGATTTCTACTGAACAGACCGAGAAGGTTCAGACAGAGTTTACAAGTGTGGCACTACTTGGTGCTGTTTCCTGCGGCGTGCCTACGCTGGAGGAAGAGTATGTAGAGGAATATGTGTCATTGCCTGCCTCGATGTTTGGCAAAGGGACTTTTTTCTTACTTAGGGCAAAGGGCGAGTCTATGATTGAAGCTGGAATATCTCCGGGAGATCTGGTACTTGTCAGGAAGCAGTCAGAAGCCATGGATGGCGATATTGTTGTTGCCTTGGTAGCGAATGAGAACACGCTGAAGCGCTATTTTGTAGACAAAGAGAATCAGAAAATAAGACTTCAAGAACCTTGAATAATGTGCGCTAAACAGTTTAAAAGATCAGAATAGTCATTGCAGTTGATAATGGCAGTGGTGACTACACTTACGGAAAGGTCATTGTCGGGAGAATTATGTACACTCATCATATCGGTTTCTTTCCCTTTTCCGAATGAGAGATATCAGCTTATCAGTCAAAGGAGGCGTGATGTTGGTGAGTTTTGCGGAGGAAAAAACTGGGGAATGTGTGGTATGTTGCCACAGATGTGGGGCATTTCTTATGGAGTTAGCTAGTACAACTTCGTATATGGTTTGCCCGGAATGCGGTGCCAGTCTTGTTGTGTGCGTGAAGAAAGGCAAGGTATGAGCTATAAAGGGTTTTCGAGAATTGACAGAGAATTTGTAGGATAATATAATGTGTATATTACAGTGGCAAAGGATGAGCAGGTATTACTATAAAAAAAGAAAGCAATAAGAGGAGATTAAGTTGAAAAAGAAAAAAGATGAGATAACTATCTGCTCTAGCGCGGCGGAATACTTAACCTATGTTGCCTCAGTAGGTGATCAGCAGGACAGCATAGAGATGTGCTACGAGGATGAAAATATATGGCTGACACAGAAGATGATGGCCACATTGTACGATGTGGATGTTCGTACAATCAATGAGCATATCAAGAAGATTTATTCTGATTCAGAGCTTGAGGAAGATTCAACTATTCGGAATTTCCGAATAGTTCAAACGGAAGGGGCTCGTCAGGTTACACGTGATACCAAGCACTATAGCCTTCAAATGATCATTGCCGTAGGCTTCAAGGTCAATTCCGAGCGTGCCGTACAGTTTCGTAAATGGGTAAACCAGATCGCCAAGGACTACACCATTAAAGGCTGGGTGATGGATGATGAAAGGCTGAAACGAGGGACGTATCTGACAGAGAAGTATTTCGACGAGCAGTTAGAGCGTATCTGTGAGATTCGTGCCAGCGAAAGAAAGTTCTATCAGAAGATCATTGACTTGTATGCGACAGCCATTGACTATGATAAAGAAGTATGTGGCTGAACATAATGCCGGAATTGAAGCATTTTAAGATGAATAGTTAATAAAGAGAGGTGCATATGCTATGCCAG
>ERZ1034871.683-NODE-683-length-19023-cov-36.526940_pt1 | contig 19023 bp, 20 predicted proteins | sample MGYA00520631_ERZ1034871 | MGnify/ENA primary metagenome ERZ1034871 (study PRJEB33766, sample SAMN09781721) | gut metagenome | biome: gut microbiome | host: Homo sapiens | place: Madagascar | study: EMG produced TPA metagenomics assembly of the PRJNA485056 data...
AGGTATTGATTTTCTCTCTTTTTTCTTTTTTATCGTAAAGAAGAGTTATGCTGAGTTGAAAGCCTATAATTAAGGGTATGAAAAGGAATAGGGAGTAAGAAAATGTTATAATAAAGGGCACACATTTTTTATAGGATAAGAAAAAATTTTTTATGAAAAATAAAAGAGGAGGATAAAGAGCACGAGTAACCTGTTCAAGGAAATTATCATGAACTTGAAATATTAAGAAAAAGGTTTAGACAACGTGTTAAAATAATACTATGACAAAAACGAAAATCATATTTATGGGGACACCTCAGTTTTCTCAAACGGTTTTGCAAGGATTAATTGATAGCCAACGTTATGATATTTTAGCTGTGGTGACGCAACCAGATCGTAAGGTGGGACGTAAGCAAGAACTTCGACAAACACCTGTAAAAGAGTTAGCATTGAAAGCTAACTTGAAAATTTTACAACCAGAGAAATTATCTGGTTCACCTGAAATGGAAGAATTGTTAGCCTTTGGCGCTCAAGGTGCAGGTATTGTAACGGCAGCCTTCGGACAATTTTTGCCGGGGAAATTGCTTGATGCAATGGCTTTTGCGGTAAATGTTCACGCGTCTTTATTGCCTAAATACCGTGGCGGAGCACCTATTCATTATGCAATTATGAATGGCGAAAAAGAAGCAGGTGTGACCATTATGGAGATGGTTAGAAAAATGGATGCAGGCGATATGGTTGCAAAAGCTTCTACTCCGATTTTAGAAGAAGATAATGTAGGTACAATGTTTGAAAAATTAGCTGTTGTCGGTCGTGATCTTCTTCTTGAAACACTCCCTCTCTATGTTGCAGGAGAAATCAAGCCAGAAGCACAGGATGAAACGCAAGCTACTTTTTCGCCAAACATTAGTCCTGAAGAAGAAAAAATAGACTGGACAAAAAATAATCGTCAAATCTTTAATCAGATTCGCGGTATGAATCCTTTCCCTGTGGCACATACCACATGGAATGAAGGGCGTTTCAAAATCTACAATAGTCGTCCCATTGACACAGACAAACACGGACAGCCTGGCGAAATCATTGACAAAACAAAAAAATCGCTCGTAGTGGCAACAGGTTCTGGTGCCTTAGAACTTTTAGAAGTACAGCCGGCTGGAAAGCCCAAAATGGATATTGTTAGTTTCCTCAATGGTTTAGGACAGAAAGTAAATATAGGTGATCAATTTGGCAAGTAATGCAAGACAAGTCGCACTCGATGTGCTTAATGATATTTTTGGGAATGATGCGTATGCGAATATCGCCTTAGATAGAACGTTACGTGAGGTACAACTTTCGGACTTAGATCGTAATTTTGTAACGGCTTTGGTCTATGGTGTAGTGTCCAAGGAAAAACTTTTGGAGTGGTATCTAGAGCCTTTCTTTAAAAAACAACCGAAACCTTGGGCCAAGATGCTTTTGATAATGACTATATATCAAATCCTTTTTATGGATAAAGTGCCAACTTCAGCTGCGGTTGATGAGGCTGTTAAGATAGCTAAACGTAAGGATGGACAGCAAGCAGGAAACTTTATTAATGCTGTTTTACGTAATTTTATGCGGTCAGAACGCCGAAATGAAGAACCAAAAACTTGGGAAATCAAATATTCTATGCCGAAACTTCTTTTGGATAAAATGGTACGTCAGTTTGGTGGGAAACGTACAGGAATGATTTTAGAGAGCTTAGAAAAACCAAGTAAAGCCAGTCTCAGAATAATTGATCCTCAAGTTACTATTCCTGACACAGTTCCTTCAGAACTCTCGCCGGTTGGCCGTGTGGCAGACCATGGTAATTTTGCTCATAGCCAAGCATTTATTGAAGGAAAAATGACCATTCAGGATGAGACAAGTCAGTTGGTAGCCCCACAACTTGATTTAACGGGAAGCGAGCGGGTTCTTGATGCCTGTGCTGCCCCAGGAGGTAAAACAACACATATCGCTCAATATCTTGATACAGGACATGTTACAGCCTGTGATTTATACGATCACAAGCTAAAGCTCATTGAAGACAATGCGGAACGTCAAGGCGTGTGGGAAAAAATTACGACAGTCAAAGCCGATGCAACACAATTAGAAGAACGTTTTGCAGATGATGAGGACTTTGACCGCATCTTGGTTGATGCACCGTGTTCGGGTATTGGTTTAATTCGTCGCAAACCTGATATTCGCTATCGTAAAGAAAGCTCTGATTTTCTTAATTTACAGGAAATCCAACTAAGAATATTGGACAGTGCTTCGAAAAAGCTGAAGAAAAATGGTATAATGGTTTACAGTACCTGCACAATTTTTGATGAAGAAAACTTTGAGGTAGTCAATAAGTTCCTTGAGGCTCATCCAGAATTTGAACAGGTTGAAATTTCGCACGAAAAAGAAGATATTGTCACAGACGGTTGTATTTTCATTACACCGGAAATGTACCATACAGATGGTTTCTTTATTGCGAAATTCAGAAAACTTTAATTCTTTTATAAGGAGCAAAAGTGGAATATAGTATTTTATCAGACATTGGTATGAAACGTACTGCCAACCAAGACTTTGCAGGCACTTATGTTAACCGCGCAGGTTATCGTCTTTTTCTTTTAGCAGATGGTATGGGTGGTCACAAAGCAGGCAATGTCGCTAGTAAATTAACCGTAGAGGATTTGGGGAAATTGTGGTCCGAATCATTTTTTGATGATGGCACACCTGTTGCGACAATGGAAACATGGCTTCGCAATCAAATCCGTAATGAAAGTGAAAATATTGCAGATTTAGGTAAACTAGATGAATATCAAGGGATGGGAACAACTCTTGAAGCTTTAGTGATGCAAGAAGGACAAGTCATTTCGGCTCACGTTGGTGACAGTCGTACCTATCTCATTCGTGATGGACAATTGCAAAAAATTACAACAGATCATTCTTTAGTTCAAGAACTTGTTGATGCAGGTCAAATTACTGAAGAGGAAGCTGAAATACACCCTAACAAAAATATCATTACACGTTCTCTTGGCCAGTCAGCCGAAGTACAAGCTGATTTACAAGCTGTTGATGTTCAGCCAGGGGACTATCTGTTGATGAACTCTGATGGTTTGACCAATATGATTTCTGCTGAGGAAATTTTAGAAGTTGTTTATTCTGAGGCTAGTATTGAAGAGAAAACGGAAATACTTGTAGGTCTTGCAAATGAAGCAGGTGGTCATGACAATATCACAGTAATCTTGGTGAAAATTGACGAAGAGTCTGCAGTGGTGAATGAAGATGTGGAGGTTGACTGATGATTCAAATCGGAAAAATCTTTGCAGATCGCTATAAAATCATTAAAGAAGTTGGTCGTGGTGGTATGGCTAATGTTTATCAAGGTGAAGATACGTATCTTGATAATCGGCAAGTCGCTATTAAAGTTTTGCGTTCTAATTTTGAAAATGACAATATTGCCATTGCTCGTTTTCAAAGAGAAGCATTCGCAATGGCAGAACTTTCTCACCCCAATATCGTTAGTATTTCTGATGTAGGAGAGTCTGAAAATCAACAATATATCGTAATGGAATATGTTGATGGTATGACTTTAAAGCAATACATCAATGAACACGCCCCTTTATCAAATGATGAGGCAGTGAATATTACTTCAGAAATACTTTCGGCTATGGAATGTGCACATAACCATGGCATTATTCACCGGGATCTGAAACCGCAAAATGTGTTACTCTCACAAAGTGGTAACGTGAAAGTGACGGACTTCGGTATTGCCAAAGCCTTAACAGAAACGAGTTTAACACAAACGAACACGATGTTTGGTAGTGTTCACTACTTATCGCCAGAACAAGCGCGTGGTGCCAATGCAACGCTTCAGTCAGATATTTATGCTATTGGTATTATCTTGTTTGAGTTGTTGACAGGGCAGATCCCGTTTGATGGTGATTCTGCCGTAGCCATTGCTTTGAAACATTTTCAGGAAAATGTACCCAGCATTATCAACATCAACAAAAATGTACCTCAAGCGTTAGAAAATGTCGTAATCAAAGCAACAGCTAAAGATATCGACAATCGCTATGCGAATGTTGAGGAGATGATGACAGATCTCGCTACGGCTACCAGTTTGGATCGTAAAGGAGAACCGAAACTTACCTTTGATAAGGATTTAGATGCAACTAAAGCTTTGCCTAGTAAGTTAATTAATCCTTATGATACGAAGCCATTAATTGATCATCCGCAAGCTGAGCAAAAGGATGAAGCTAAAGATAAAGCGTCTGAAGATAAGGCAAAAACAGATTCTGAGCCAAAAAAGAAAAAATCACGCAAAGGCTTAATTGCTTGGATTATCCTTGCCCTTGTACTTATTGCAGGCGGCATCACAGCTTGGATGATTACAACACCTCAAAATGTTTCTGTTCCTGATGTGACAAATATGACACAGGCAGAAGCAGAAAGTAAACTGAAAGAGAAAAATCTTGCTGTAGGAAATATTATTCCCGAACTAAGTACGACGGTTGAAAAAGATAAAGTAACACGTACAAATCCTGAATCTGGATCAAATGTCCGAAAAAATAGCAAAGTAGATATCTATGTCTCACAAGGTGCAACCGGCTTCAAGATGGACGACTATGTAGGTCAAAAATATGAAGACGTTGTTGACGAGCTTGTTTTGAATAAAAATATCAGTAAGAGCCAAATTAAGGTTAACTACGTGACAAGCTCCGAAGATTCTGGCACTATTGTGAAACAAACGCCAGCTAAAGGAGAGTTTTTCGATCCGACAGGTAACGATCAAATTACATTTGATGTATCCGAAGGCGAGACAGTAATTATGCCTGCGCTTGCTCTTACTCTTACTTCAGGTGGATTAAGCTCAACATCAGCAATCAGTTACCTCAATCAGCTTGAAAGTCTTGGTGTTCCTACATCCAATATAACTTTTGTTGATGCTATCACGGCTAGCAAGGTTTCAAGTTCTAACCTCGATGGTTATTATGTAACACAGACCAGCCCTGAATCAGGAAAAGAATTTAATCCTTCAAATACAAAAATTACATTGACAGTGGCTAAAGCTAACAATAGTAATACTGGTGGCAATCAAACGCCAGAAACTACAACTGAAACAACTCCGGAAACAACACCAGAGACGACTCCAGAAACAACACCAGAGACTTCACCAGAACAAGGTAAAGACTCTTCCAACCAAGAAAAAGATTCTTCATCAAACAATGGAGACACGAATAGTACAACGGAACAAGCGTCTTGACACAAAAAAAACTTCCAGATATCTGGAAGTTTTTTATATAGTAAAAGAAAAAAACTGCCCAAAGGCAGTTTTTTCTGAGTCTTAACGACGAAGACCGAGTGAAGCGATAAGTTCGCGGTAACGTTGAACATCTTTTTCACGAAGGTAAGCAAGAAGGTTACGACGGTGACCGATTTTTTTCATCAATCCACGGTAAGTTGCATGGTCTTTTTTGTGTGATTTGATGTGGTCGTTAAGGTGGTTGATTTCCCAAGTCAAAACAGCGATTTGAACTTCAGGTGAACCAGTATCGCCTTCAGTGCGCGCATATTGCTTGATGATTTCTTGTTTTTTTTCTTTTGAGATTGCCATGAGTTTTTCTCCTTTTTATTTAGTGCTCATACCGAGTAGAGCGCAGGCAAAGCGCAAAACCAAGAATGAGTTGTAAAAAACTACCTACTTATCTTACACTATTTTTAGACTTTTTACAAGCTTATTAGGTAACAAAAGCTGTTTTAGTTTAAGGTATTTTCTTTTTCAATCGTTGCAGTGATTGCATCAATTACTGTGGCTACAAAATGATTTTGTTCTAAAGAAACAACACCGGCAACAGTGGTCCCGCCAGGACTTGAAACTTTATCGACCAAAGTCCAAGGACCTTCACCTGATTCCAAAATCATTTGAGCAGAAGCTGCAACAGTTTCTGCAACGATTTTGGTAGCTTGATCTTTAGGAATACCATGAAGAACACCAGCTCGGCTCAAAGCATCAACAAACATATAGATATATGCAGGACTAGAACCAGCAATCGCTGTGAAAGTAGAAAAATCTTTTTCAGCAACTTCATGAACAGTACCGATGGAAGAGAAGATTTCTTGAGTCAACTGATAGATATCAGAACTTACATACTCATTACGTACAATCGCAGAAGTCGATTTTTGAATTTGTGCGTTAATGTTTGGCATTACGCGAATGATAGGAAAGTCATATGTTTTAGACATGTCTGATAAGGCTTCCAAATCGAAACCGGCTGCGATAGAAATAAGGGTTTTATCTTTCGTAAACAGAGGGGAAATTTCTTCCATGATGTCAGGCAAAATTTGAGGTTTGACAGCCATAACGATAAGATCAGATTGTTCAACGAGCTCACCATGTGAATGACTAGCAAATACACCCAATTTATCAGCTTGCTCCTGTGTCTTTCTCAAATCACGTCCCGAAATAAGCACGCGGACATTTGACTTATCAAGTCCAGTAATGATAGCAGATGCCATCTTACCGACACCTATAAAACCAATTGTTTTCATTTTATCTCCATTTTCTTTATAGTAGAACTTCCTTCATTTTAGCATATATTTTAGCATATTTATAGAAACAAAGACAATAATTAGAAATACTCTTAGAATGTGATATAATCGATGTATATTCTATTAGAAATTTAACAAGTTTTGGAGGCCATATAAAATGGAAAAATATGCAATTATACTCGCGGCTGGAAAAGGCACGCGCATGAAATCGTCTTTACCAAAAGTTCTTCACAATGTGGCAGGAAAAACAATGCTAGGTCACGTTTTACAAAGTGTGAATCAAGTGGATATGGAAAAACGTATCGTGATTGTTGGGCATGAAGCAGATAAAGTTATTGAAACTCTTCCTAAAGGAACAAACTTTGTGAAACAAGATGAGCAATTAGGAACTGGCCATGCGGTTCGTATTGCCTCAGATTTACTTGAAAATGAAGAAGGTGCAACTTTGGTTATTGCGGGAGATACACCTTTAATTACAGGCGAAACTTTAGAACAATTATTTGAGTATCATGTGGCGCAAAAAGCTACCGCAACTATTTTAACAGCTATTGCACCAAATCCTACAGGCTATGGACGTATCATCCGCGATGCTGAGGATTGTGTGGAAAAAATTGTGGAGCAAAAAGATGCTTCTGCAGAAGAGCAAGCTATTCAAGAAATTAATACAGGTACTTATATCTTTGATAACAAGGCTTTGTTCTCAGCGCTTGAAAATCTCACAACGGATAACGCACAAGGTGAATACTACTTGACAGATGTTATCGAAATTTTCAAAAAGCAAGGAAAAACTGTTACGGCCCATATTTTAGAAGACTTTGATGAAAGTCTTGGTGTAAACGATCGTGTTGCTTTAGCACAAGCAGAAAAAATTATGCGTCGTCGCATCAACCATCAACATATGGTTAATGGTGTGACACTTATTGATCCAGAAACAACTTATATTGATGCAGATATCGAAATCGGTGAAGAAACGGTCATTGAACCAAATGTACAAATTATGGGTAATACCGTTATTGGTAAGAAAACCTTGATTACAAGTGGAAGCCGCATTGAGAATTCAGAAATTCATTCTCATTGTGAAATCCGTTCGTCATGGATTGAAAGCAGTAAAATGAACATTATGAGTAATGTTGGACCATATGCTCACTTACGCCCAGGAACGGTTCTCAGCGAAAAAGTTCATGTGGGTAACTTTGTTGAAATCAAGGGCTCAACACTCGGTAAAGGAACAAAAGCCGGTCACCTTACTTACATTGGTAATGCAACAGTTGGTGAAAAAGTGAACTTCGGTGCTGGAACAATCACTGTAAATTATGATGGTCAAAATAAATACAATACGGAAATTGATGATTTTGCCTTTATTGGTTCTAACTCAACATTAGTAGCACCACTTCGTGTGGGTAAAAACGCCTTGACTGCTGCCGGCTCAACCATTACTAAGGATGTTGCACCAGAAAGTATCGCAATTGGACGTTCACGTCAAGTTGAAAAGTCAGGTGCTGCACGTCGCTTGCCGCATTTTCGTGGTGAGTAAAATATAAGAAAATAAAGATAACGGAGATAAACATGCGAGAATTTGACGAGAAAAAGTTTGAAGAACCCACTTTGTCTCGTGAGCAAATTTTTCACGGACAAATTTTTCGAGTGGTAAAAGACTTAGTAAGTTTACCAGATGAAACAATGGCAACAAGAGAGCTAGTTTTTCATAATGGTGGTGTTGCTGTTGCACCAATAAGTGGAGATAAGCTTGTATTGGTAGGACAATATCGTAAAGCTTTTGAAAAATTTATTTATGAAGTGCCTGCGGGGAAACTAGAAGCCGATGAGTTGGATGACCCGAAAGCCGCCGCTTTACGTGAATTAGAAGAAGAGACGGGCTACACAGCAGAACAACTTGTCGAAATTACGAGCTTTTATGGTACACCTGGTTTTTCTTCTGAAAAAACATATCTTTATTTCCCTATTGGACTCACGAAGGTTGAAAACCCTCGTCCGAAAGACGAAGGAGAATTTCTTGAAATGATTGAAGTGACGCTCCCGGAAGCTAAGACAATGATTGAAGAAGGGCAAATTTGTGATGCTAAGACAATCATGGCTGTTTGGTACTGGGAGCTGAAAAATCTGAAAAAACAAGGAGATTTAGATGCCTAAACCACTTTTGACAGATGATATCATTGAGGATGCAGAGCGAAAAAGAAGACGTTTAGAGAGAAGTCTCAAAGAAGAATTAGAGCAAGATCGAGAAATATCAGAGAAATACGATAAACTTGAACGTGATTTATCAAAAAATGCGGTTTATAAAAGTCGTCGCATTGAAAATGCCAAGCAGAAAAAACGAAGTAGTCGTGTAAACAAATGGCTCCTTATTACTTCGCTTGTTGTAATTGGGATAGGAATTTTGTTTTTCTGGTACTATTTCTAAACGATATCTATACCTCACATATATGTGGGGTTTTATTTTAAACTTTTATACTATATAATGTACTTACCACAATGAAAGAAAAAGGAGAATAAAAATGAAATTAGGAATTATTTGTGCAATGGAAGAAGAGCTCCGTACTCTTGTAGAAAATCTTGACAATGCAAGTAAGATTACACGTCACGGTTATGTCTTTCATACCGGATCAATAGGTCGTCATGAGGTTGTACTGGTCCAATCAGGAATAGGTAAAGTGATGTCTGCAATGGCAGTTACTTTGTTGGTTGAAGTTTTTTCCGTTGAAGGGATTATTAATACAGGTTCTGCTGGTGCGGTTAATCACGAATTAAAAATAGGCGATGTTGTTGTTGCTGACAAGCTTGCTTATCATGATGTTGATGTTACAGCTTTTGGCTATGCTTTTGGGCAAATGGCGCAACAGCCGCTTTATTTTGAGAGCAGTAAATATTTTGTTTCAGAGCTTAAAAAAGCGATTGAGAATCCTGTTGTTGGTCTGATTACAAGCTCTGACAGCTTTATTTCTAGCGACGGCCGCATTGCTGAAATTAAAAAACACTTTCCAGATGTTTTGGCCGTTGAAATGGAAGGGGCTTCGATTGCCCAAGCAGCAACAGCCTTGAAAAAACCGTTTGTCATTATTCGTGCGATGTCGGATACAGCAAGCCACGATGCAAATGTGAAATTTGATGAATTTATTATTGAAGCTGGTCGCAAATCTGCGCAAACATTAATGAATTTTCTGAACAATATGGAATAAACGATAATTAGCTGACTTTTTCACCAGAAAAAGTTATAATAATAAAATCAATACATGGAAGTGGAGAAGAATGAAATGACTATTACTCAAGATTTCACACAAAAACTTTATGACAACTTTGCGGAAAACCCTAAATTTCGTGCTGTAGAGAATGCAGCGACGAAAAATGGGCTCCTGAATGCTTTGGAAGTTCGTAGCTCACATGCCAACAATATTCCAGAGTTTTCAATTGACCTTACCAAAGATAAAGTAACGAATCAAAAACAATCAGGTCGTTGTTGGATGTTTGCTGCTCTGAATACTTTCCGTCATAAAATGATTGGACAATTTAAGTTAGAAAACTTTGAACTGTCACAGGCTTACACTTTCTTTTGGGATAAATACGAAAAGTCAAATTGGTTTATGGAACAAATTATTAACCATGTAGATATGGACGATCGTCGCTTGAAATTTTTACTCCAAACACCACAACAAGATGGTGGACAGTGGGATATGGTTGTGGCGCTTTTTGAAAAATACGGTGTTGTTCCTAAGGATATTTATCCTGAATCAGCAGCATCTTCTAATTCGCGTGAACTCAACCAGTATTTAGACAAACTGTTGCGCCAAGATGCTCAATTATTGAGAGAAGCACTGGCAAAGGGCGAAGATGTACAAGTTCTTAAAGAAGATTTGTTACAAGAAATTTTTAACTTTTTAGCAGCAACTCTTGGACTTCCTCCGCAACATTTTGAGTATGCATTCCGTGACAAAGAAAGCGCATTAGAAAAATTCTCAGGCACAGCCCAAGAATTTTATGCTCAATATGTAGATATCAAACTTGATGACTATGTTTCGGTCATTAATGCACCAACAGAAGATAAACCTTACAACAAATCATACACAGTTGAATTTCTGGGAAATGTGGTTGGAGCTCGTGATGTTAAGCACTTGAATCTTGACATGGATCGTTTCAAAAAACTCGCCATTGCACAAATGCAAGCAGGTGAAACAGTTTGGTTTGGTTGTGATGTTGGACAAGTTTCAAATCGTAAGGATGGTTTGTTGACTCTTGATGCATATGATTTTGAGACAGCGCTTGATATTCACTTTACACAGGACAAAGCCTCACGCTTAGATTATGCTGAATCTTTAATGACACATGCTATGGTTTTAACAGGTGTAGATTTGGATGAAAATGGAGCACCTACGAAATGGAAAGTTGAAAACTCTTGGGGGAAAGATGTTGGTAAGGAAGGCTATTTTGTGGCCTCTGATGCTTGGATGGATGAATATACCTACCAAATCGTAGTACGCAAAGATTTGCTCACTCCTGAAGAACTTGCAGCCTACAATGCTGAACCTCAGATCCTCTTACCTTGGGATCCTATGGGAGCTTTGGCTTAAAAGAAGAGAAGATGTCCCATATGGACATCTTTTTTGCTATAATAATATTATGGAAAATACGGATATCATATACGGCTTACACGCTGTAACAGAGTCACTCAATGCAGGAGTAGTCAATAAACTCTATGTCGAGGAAAAATTACGGGGTAAGAACGTTGAGAAAATCAAGGAACTTGCGCGTGAAAAAAAAGTAAACATCTCTTGGACACCTAAAACTGAATTAAATAAAATATCAGAAAACGGAGTTCATCAAGGTTTTGTTGCCCGTGTGGCAGAATTTGCTTATGCAGAATTGGCAACAATTTTAGCACAAGTTTCGGATAAAGAAACTGCGACAATTTTAATTTTAGATGAGCTGACAGATCCTCACAATTTAGGATCAATTGCCCGAACAGCAGATGCAACAGGAGTAGATGCGATTATTATTCCAAAACACCGCGCGGTAGGGATCACGCCAACAGCAGTAAAAGCAAGTACAGGTGCTTTGCAACATGTGCCCGTGGTACGTGTTACTAATCTTTCTCAAACGTTAGATAAACTAAAAGAAGCTGGTTTTTGGACTTTTGGAACCGACATGGACGGTACCACTTATTCTAAATGGAATACCTCGGGTAAAGTTGCCTTGGTGATTGGAAATGAAGGAAAAGGTATTGGTCAAAATCTGAAGAAACAAGTGGACGAGATGATTACTATTCCGATGGTTGGCCATGTTCAAAGTTTGAATGCAAGTGTTGCTGCCAGTATTTTGATGTACGAAATTTTTAGAAATAAGATGTAAGGGGAAAAAGATGACTTTTCGCATTGTTACTGATTCAACAGCGGATTTGAGTGAAGATTATTTACAAAAGTACGACATAGCTGTATTAGGAATGACTGTCACTATTGGTGAGCAAACCTATCCAACTATTGGCGAAAATAGCCTGAGTAATGAACACCTTCTCCGAGAAATTAAAGCAGGCAAAACTGTTCAAACATCACAAATTAATTCTGGCCAGTTTTCCGAGTTATTCAAAAAATTTATAAGCCAAAATCCAGAAGAAGAAATTGTGTATCTGGCCTTTTCATCAGGCTTATCAGGTACTTATCAATCTGCCGTTATTGCTCGAGAAATGATTCTAGAAGAATATCCGAAAGCTAAAATTACGGTAGTGGATACATTGGCCGCAGCTTCTGGAGAGGGTTTCTTGGTCCAAGAAATGGTGAATCTACGAGAATCTGGGAAGAGTTTGACAGAAGCGTTGCCTATTTTTGAAACACTTATTTTACGCCTTAAGAGTCTTTTCATGGTTGACGACTTGAATCATCTGGCACGTGGAGGACGTATTCCCAAAGCTGTTGCTATGGTTGGAACGATGGCCAACATCAAACCTCTCCTTACCGTAGATGCAGAAGGCAAGTTGACACAACTGACTAAAGTACGTGGCAAGAAGAAAGCAATAAAAAGTTTAGTTGACATGACACTTGAAGAGATGGACCCGGCTTATTCACATGTAATTGTGGCCTATTCTGGGAGCGAAGCCACTGCTCAAGAAGTGAAACAACTCTTCTTGGAACAACATGTTGACAAGGTTGACATCCGTCCTCTGAGTCCAACGATTGTCACTCATACAGGTTCTGGTACTTTGGCGATTTTTTCAATTACTAAAAAAATAGAAAATAATATAAAAAATCACAGTTGAACTCTTGTTTTACTGTGATTTTGTGTTAAAATATAGAGTGAGTGTAAACTCGATAAATTGAAAATATGAATTGTGATATGTGAGGAAAGGGGTCGCTTTTATGCTAAAAAGTGGACTTTATACGGGCGTTGACATCGGTACAAATACTATTAAAGTGTTGGTTGCGGAGTACGTCTCAGACGAAATGAATATAATTGGCGTCGGTAATGCAAAATCTGACGGTCTAAAAAACGGAATTATTGTAGATATTGAAAAGGTGGCAACAGCTTTGCGCAAGGCTGTTAACGCTGCTGAAGAACGTGCGGGGATTACGATTGACAAAATTAATGTCAGTATTCCTGCCAATCAACTCGAAATGGAAAACTGCCAAGGCATGGTTCCAATTATCGGGACTTCAAAAGAAATTACAGAAGATGATGTAATGCAAACGGTGCAAAATGCATTGATGCGTGGTGTAGTTCCTGAACGTGAAATAATTTCTGTAGAGACAACTGAGTTTACAGTTGATGATTTCACAGGAATATCTGACCCTCGTGGGATGTTTGGTGTGCGTTTAGGTATGCGTGGTATCATTTATACTGGTCCAAAAACATTAGTACACAACATTCGTAAAGTTGTGGAACGTGCTGGCTTGATTGTGGATAATCTCGTGATTGCTCCGCTGGCTATGAGTCACTATGTACTTTCAGAAGGAGAACGTGAGTTTGGTACAGTAATGATTGATCTTGGTGCAGGCCAAACAACAGTTTCCGCTGTTCGTGATCAACAGCTGAAGTTTGCACATACAAGCCCAGAAGGTGGCGATTATGTGACACGTGACATTTCTACTGTACTTAATACTTCATTGAGTGAAGCAGAAGATTTGAAGCTAAATTATGGTGAAGCAAGTACTGAGCGCGCCAGTCAAGAAGAATACTTCCCGGTTGACGTTGTTGGACAAACAGACCCAGAAGAAATCACAGAATATTACCTTTCACAAATTATTGAAGCACGTTTAACACAAATTTTTAACCGTGTGAAATCAGATTTGGAAAACACACGTTCATTAGATTATCCTGGTGGAATTGTGGTCCTTGGCGGAGCTGCGGCAATGCCTGGCACAGTGAATCTTGCAACAAAAGTTATTGGGATGAATGCACGTCTTTTCGTACCAAGCGAAATGGGCTTACGTAACCCAGCTTTCGCTCAAGTAATCAGTGTTGTCAACTACGTTGGTGAACGCACAGACATTGATCGACTTGTATCACAAGCCATTGCTTCTGACAGCACATATGTTGCTCCTGTTGCGCAATATGAAGAACCTGTTCTTCCGGCAACAGATACAATGGATTATGAAGAAAATAACTTCTACCAAACAGAAGCTCCAACTCGTCCAGTTGCTCAACCAGCAGCTGAACCTGACGAAGAAAAAGAAGGTGTTGTGGATCGTATGCGCAACATGTTCTCAAACCTTTTTGACTAAAACGACTTAATAACGGAGAAATAAAACATGGAATTTTCATTTGATACAGAAATCGCTCAAGGCGCTGTAATTAAAGTTATCGGTGTTGGTGGCGGCGGTGGTAACGCAGTTAACCGCATGATTGAAGAAGGCGTTTCTGGCGTTGACTTTATCGTAGCTAATACAGATGTACAAGCTTTGCGCAGTTCAAAAGCAGATACAGTAATTCAACTTGGTCCAAAATTGACACGAGGACTTGGTGCAGGTGCACAGCCTGAGGTTGGTCGCCGTGCCGCAGAAGAATCTGCAGAAACAATTGCCCAATCTTTTGAAGGCGCAGATATGGTCTTCATCACTGCTGGTATGGGTGGTGGAACAGGAACAGGTGCTGCTCCTGTAATCGCTCAAATCGCAAAAGAAATTGGTGCTTTGACAGTTGCAGTTGTAACTCGTCCATTTGGTTTTGAAGGCTCAAAACGTAGCTACTTTGCAACAGAAGGCATTGAAGATCTTCGTGCAAATGTAGACACATTACTTATCATCTCAAACAACAACTTGCTTGAAATCGTTGATAAGAAAACTCCTTTGACAGAGGCATTGCGTGAAGCAGATAATGTTCTCCGCCAAGGTGTTCAAGGTGTTACTGACTTGATTACAAATCCAGGTATGATTAACCTTGACTTCGCTGATGTGAAAACAGTTATGGCGAACAAAGGAGATGCCCTCATGGGTATCGGTGTTGCAACTGGTGAAGATCGTGTCATTGAAGCAACACGTAAAGCGATTTACTCACCATTGCTTGAAACAACAATTGAAGGTGCTGAAAATGTACTCCTTAATGTTACAGGTGGTATGGATATGAGCCTTATTGAAGCTCAAGATGCTTCAGAAATTGTTATTCAAGCTGCAGGTAACGATGTGAACATCTTGTTGGGGACATCTATTGATGACTCACTCAGTGATGAAATTCGTGTTACTGTTGTAGCCACAGGTGTTTCACAAGATGCAACTGATGAATATTTAGGAACATCTACAGCTCCAGTTGTAGATGAACCACGTCGTCAACCGAACTTTCAACATACTTCGATGAAACAAGCCTCAGCGCCAACTTCACGACCAGCACAAGCTTCACAGCCTTCACAAGCCCAACAAGCTCCTACACAAAAATCAGGATCTGCTTTTGGTGATTGGGATCTTCGTCGCGATGCTTCACCGCGTCAAAACGGAAATCAAAACCGTGAAAACTCATCGAATGTTACAAGCTTCTCAGGTATCCCATCTACAGATGAAGATATCGATACTCCACCATTTTTCCGTAAATAATGAGTATAGCAGAAAATGTTAAAAATATTTTGAACAAGGTAGATGTGGCAAAAGCTACATCTCCTTATTCAAATCAAGACGTTCAGGTGATTGCCGTAACCAAGTATGTCGATACTGCAAAAGCAGCACAAGTAGTTGAAGCAGGTATTCATCATTTAGCAGAAAATCGTACAGATTTATTTCTTGAAAAATATAAGGCTCTTGAAAACAAAGATATTACTTGGCATCTCATCGGAAATTTGCAACGCCGTAAAGTAAAAGATGTCATTAATTTAGTTGATTACTTTCATGCTTTAGATTCGGTCAAGCTTGCCAAAGAAATTGAAAAACGTGCGGAACATATGATAAAATGTTTCCTCGAAGTCAATATCTCAGGTGAAGAGACAAAACATGGATTTGCGCCAGAAGACATAGATCAAGCTTTAGCAGAAATCTCACAGTTAGATAATGTGGAAATTGTGGGCTTGATGACGATGGCGCCGATTGATGCTGATAATGAGCAGTTGGATAACATTTTCGCTTCGATGAAGCAATTGCAAATCGAAATTGCGGCTAAAGAAATTACTAATATTCCTTGTACTGAATTGAGTATGGGAATGAGCCGTGATTATACAAGAGCAATTCAACAAGGAGCGACCTTTGTTCGAATTGGTACAGCATTTTTTGAATAAAATTTGTATAGAATCTTAAGCATTGAAAACGGAGGGAAGTATGGCCTTAAAAGATCAATTTGATAAATTAAAAAAATTTTTCGAAGAGGACGACGATGAGTATGATGAACCCGTTGTAGCGGCACAAAAGCCACAACCACAACCGCAAAAGTCTTCAACAGTAAACACAGAAAAGAAAGCCACAGGTATGAATCGTCCGGTTCAACCTCAAAGACAAGCGCAAGCAAAATCAACTGCTAAACGCCCAGCATCCTTTTCTTCAACAACAAATAACACTAAAACAACAGAGAAAAAAGTTCAAAAACCTATGATGAATCAAGCCACAACAAATGCAGGACAAGTTATTGCCATCAAAGAGCCACGTGCCTATTCTGATATTATGGAATCTGCGCGCATCGTTAAAAATGGAGAGTCGGTTTTGGTTAACTTCAAGTTTATGCCAGATAACCAAGCACGACGTTCAATTGACTTCTTGACTGGTGTTGTATTTACACTTGATGGTGATGTTCAAAATGTTGGCGGACAAATTTTCTTACTTACACCGGCGAATATCACAGTTGATGCTTCCCAAGAATTAAGTATCTTGGCAGGGCAAAACTTTGAGAACTTCGATATTTAATAAACTATGATTATATATATTTTAATTCGACTGATTGGTCTTTATACCTGGGTTTTAGTAGCTTATGCTCTGATGAGTTGGATACCAAGCCTTTATGATACAGCTGTAGGCCGTTTTATTGTCAAAATTTCAAGACCTTATCTGAGCTTATTTGAAGGTATTCCATTACGTTTTGCAGGATTAGATTTCACAATCGTGCTTGGTGTAATTGCTTTACAAGTTATTCAACAACTTCTTTTACGCTTCTTATGAGTCATGAAAATATATATCAACACTTTCATCCTGATGAAAAGCAATTTATTGATCGCGTCTTAGACTGGATGGATCGTGTGGAAAACAATTATTCTGTAGTTACTACTTATTTTCTAAATCCTAGAGAAGTTGAAATTCTCGAATCTTTAGCAAATAAGCGGGAACTTCAGATTTTTTCTACTCAGGATATTGCCCAGACCGAACTTACTAAGATTATTATTGCGCCTGAATTTTATCAGTTAGATGTCGCAGACTTTGACCTGGCGTTGTTAGAAATTTTATACGCTAAGAAATTTTGTCAACTCAAGCATTCCCAAATTTTGGGAAGTTTCTTAGGTCAAACGGGAATTCGGCGTTCAGAGCTTGGCGATATTATTTTAAGCGAAGGAAGGGCACAAGTTTTTGTTTCCAAACATCTTCTTGAAATCTTTCAGAATAATATCAAAAAAATTGGTTCTGCCACCGTACAATTTGTTGAAAAACCATTTGAAGAGCTGATAGAAACAGAAGCTGCCTCAGTTATGAAAGTAGTCTTAGTTTCGAGTATGCGTATTGACAAAATTATTGCAAGCACTTTCGAGATTTCTCGCAATCTTGCCGTAAATATGTTACAATCAAGAAAGGTAAAATTAAATTACCTTGAAATTGAAAAGAAAGATTTTACTGTCGAACAAGGAGATTTAATCAGTGTTCGTGGCCTAGGTCGTATTAAGATTCTAAGAATTTTAGGTGAAACCAAAAAAGGTAAACAGAAAATCGAATGTGAAATTACTAAGAATCATAAGAAAAGATAGAGTCTCTTGGGAGATTGGAGGTACTTATGGCATTAAATAGTTTAGATGTTCAAAATAAAACATTTAATACACAAATGCGTGGTTACAACAAACATGAAATTGAAGAATTTTTAGATATCGTTGTTCGTGATTACGATGAATTTGCACAAAAAATTAAAGATCAAGAGCGTGAGCTTAAGGCTTTACGTGAACGCGTAAAATATTTCGATGATATGAAAGATTCCTTGAATAAATCTATTGTCGTTGCACAAGATGCGGCCGACAATTTACGTGTTCAAGCACAGAGTGAATCAAACAGCATTATTGCTGAAGCTAGTCAAAAAGGTCAGCTCATTATTGAAGCCGCTAAAAAAGAAGCAGGAACAATCCTTAATCAAGCTTCGGATGATGCACGTCGCTTGGTTCGTGATACAGATGATTTGAAACGTAAAATGCGTCTTTATCACCAACGTATGACTTCAATCATTGAGGCTCAGTTGGCAAGTATTCATTCAGAAGATTGGCAAGATACTCTAGAAGCAACATCTTCACATATTACAAATCCTGAAGAAAAGCTTCAAGAAATTGTGGATATGCAGTTGAGTGATACATCTTTACAAGGAAATATCGCTAAAGATGAACCCGCTAAGGCTGAAGAAAACACTGTTGTAGAACCTACAGTTAAGGAAGAAACTGAAAAAATAGTTGAAGTTGAAGAAACTGAAATTCCACAGACTGTGAAAGAAGTTTTGGCTCCTGCTCTTGAAGAGGAAACTCAAAAAATACCCTCAGAAGAAGGGAAAGTTGCAGAAACTGAAAAAAATGAAGAAACTTCTTATCCAGTTTTTCCAGAAATGCAAACAGAAGTTCCAGAAGTAGAAGTACCTGAACATAAATAATTTAATTTTAGGACAAGAAAAGAAAAATATATTTACAGCAAGTGAGAGTTGATGGAAGTCTCATATTCCCTGTTTTTCGGATTATCACCTAAATTATTCTAAGCCCAAGTCAAGTAAGTTTAGACGCTGTACACGTTACGTACGTAAGAGTTCTCACTTTTCGTGAGAAAAATTAAGGTGGTACCACGGTCTTTCGTCCTTTTTCGAAAGACCGTTTTTTATTATCATTCTTTCCGCTTTAGCGGATTAGAATGATAATACGCA
>ERZ1034871.687-NODE-687-length-19001-cov-15.327404_pt1 | contig 19001 bp, 14 predicted proteins | sample MGYA00520631_ERZ1034871 | MGnify/ENA primary metagenome ERZ1034871 (study PRJEB33766, sample SAMN09781721) | gut metagenome | biome: gut microbiome | host: Homo sapiens | place: Madagascar | study: EMG produced TPA metagenomics assembly of the PRJNA485056 data...
CCCCCAGGGGCTAACCCTGAACCCTGAACCCTAAACCCCGACCCCCCTTTTTATGCTATAATAAAGGCAATGCCACGTGGGCAGCTGTTGCAAGCAAAGAAGGAAAGGATGAAACCTGATGAAGAAAATTGTTGTGACTGTTATTGGTGCTGACCGTGTCGGCATCGTCGCCGGTGTAGCAAAACAGCTGGCGGAAGAGAACGTGAATATTCTTGATATTTCCCAGACCATCGTGGACGGGATCTTCGATATGATCCTGATGTGCGATATGGAGAACGCCGCATATTCCCTCAAGGAGATCCAGGATCATATGGGGAAACAGGGCGAAGCGCTGGGGGTAGAGATCCGTGTCCAGCTCGCTGACATTTTCTATGCTATGCACCGCATCTGAAAGGAGACACCATGCTTGATATAGAAGACATTCTGGCAACGGAGCGCATGTTTGACCAAAACAAGCTCGATGTGCGTACCGTTACCATGGGGATCTCTCTCCTTTCCTGCGTATCCGATGATGAGAAGACCCTTTGCGACAAGATCTACGATACCATCTGCCGGAAGGCAGAGCATCTCACCGAGGTCACCCATGACATTTCCAGAGAATACGGTGTGCCGATCATCAACCGCCGCATCTCGGTGACGCCGATCTCTTTGGTGGCGGGCGGGCTTACGACTGCCAGCTATGTGCCGATCGCAGAGACACTGCAGCGCGCAGCTGACACTGTCGGCGTCGACATCTTGGGCGGCTTCTCCGCACTCGTCGATCGCGGCATGAGTGCTTCGGACAAGAAGCTCATCGACTCCATTCCGGAGGCACTCGCTGCCACGAAGAGCATCTGCAGCTCGGTCGCTATCGGTTCGACCAAGGCTGGCATCAATATGGATGCGGTGAAGCGCATGGGCGAGGTCGTGAAGAAAACGGCAGAGCTCACGAAGGATCAGGATGCTTACGGTTGTACGAAGCTCGTCGAATTCTGCAATGCGGTCGAAGATAATCCCTTTATGGCCGGGGCTTTTCATGGCGTGACGCAGGGCGATACCGCGATCCATGTCGGCGTCTCCGGCCCGGGCGTCGTGAAGCGTGCGCTCGAAGACGTGAAGGGCGCGCCCTTCGAAGTCGTGGCCAAGACCATCAAGAATACGGCATTCATGATCACACGCCTCGGACAGCTCGTCGCAGAAGCAGCGACGGAGCGTCTCCATGCACCTTTCGGCATCATCGACCTTTCGCTGGCTCCGACCTCGGCTGTCGGTGACAGTGTCGCAGCAGTCCTTGAAGAAATGGGCCTTGAGAGCTGCGGCGGTCCCGGCACCACGGCGGCTCTTGCGCTCCTCAATGATGCTGTCAAGAAGGGCGGCCTCATGGCCTCTTCGAGTGTCGGCGGACTTTCCGGCGCTTTCATCCCGGTCAGTGAAGACCTCGGAATGATCGAAGCCGTTCAGAGAGGCAGCCTGTGCCTGGAGAAGCTCGAAGCCATGACCTGCGTCTGCTCTGTCGGCCTTGATATGATCGCTGTCCCGGGGGATACCAGCGCATCCACCCTCTCTGCGATCCTTGCCGATGAAGCAGCGATCGGTATGATCAATAACAAGACCACCGCCACCCGCCTCATCCCGGTACCGGGCAAGAAGCCGGGCGACATGGTCCAGTTCGGCGGCCTCATGGGCTATGCACCTGTCATGGGGATCAGCAAGTTCAAGGCAGACGAATTCGTAGCAAGAGGCGGCAAGATCCCCGCGCCCCTCCGCAGCCTGACAAACTAAGAAAAATGGCAATCAAAAAAGCACCTGCGTAAGCGGGTGCTTTTTTTGTTGGGTTCGGGGTTAGTCCGTGGGGCGGGGCATCCTTTGATTCCGTTTGAAAGTCTCGCTTAAATGAGTAATTAGAAATGAGAAATGGAGGTGCGGCGCATAAAAATATAGAAGCGCCGAGGAGATTTGAAACTAGCGGTTTTCTCGTATCGCAAACCTAATCCCTAGCTACTAATCCCTAGCCACTAATTTCTAGTCACTAGTCACTAGTCACTAGTCACTCTGCGCTCCTAGTTCTCGGATTTCCTGAATTTCCACATATACAGCCCGACGCAGATCAACGCGGAGAGAAGGGAGCCCATCGGTGCAGCAAGGCCCATTGGAGACAGCGTCTCGGGGAAGAGGAGGATGGCGAGGTAGGTGCCGGGGACGCGGACGGTGACGATCGAGATCATATTGTGCAGGAAGGAGTAGATCGATTTCCCATAGGCAGAGAAATATCCCGAGAAGCAGAAGTGGATACCGGCAAAGATGCAGTCGATGACATAGGTACGGAAGTATTCACCGCCAAGGCGTATGACTTCCGGCTCATGGCTGACGAAGAGTGAGATGACCCACTCGGCGCAAAAGTGGACGACGAGGGTCGTAAAAAGGCCGAAGATGATGCATACACGGATGCCGCACAGGAGCGCCTGCCGCCCGCGCTCATCGTTTCCGGCGCCTACATTCTGTGCGGCGAAGGCGGCGACGGTCGAGAGCATGGCAGAGGGGACGAGGAAGAGGAAGCTGATGATCTTCTCCACGATGCCGACTGCGGCGGCGACTTCGACGCCGCGGCTGTTTGCGATGGCAGTGATGATGAGAAAGGAGATCTGGATGAGCCCGTCCTGACAGGAGATGGGAAGACCTATGGCAAGGAGCGTCTTCATGCGGAGGGCATCGAAGGAGAAGGACTTCTTCGGGAAGGCAAGACCAAGGTCGGCGCGGGCGAGGTACAAGAGGCAGAGGAGGACGGAGACGGCCTCGGAAAGAATGGTGGCTGCGGCTGCTCCGGCGGCCCCCATCGCCATGGGACCGATGAAGATATAGTCGAGCAGGAGATTGATGAGACCGGCGAGAGCGACAAAGTACATCGGCGTCCTTGTATCGCCAAGCCCGCGGAAGATGCTGGCAAGGACATTATAGGCGACGATGAAGGGAATGCCTGCAAAGCAGATGAGAAGGTACGCCCTTGTATCCTCCCATGCTTCCGCCGGGGTCTTCAGCCAAGAGAGGATAGGATCGATCGAAAGGAGGAGGAGCACGGTGCCGACGAGGCTGAAGAAGGCAAAGAGCAGCACCGAGCTTCCGATGAAGCAGGAGGCTTCCTTCCGATCTCCGCCGCCCACCGCGCGGCTGATGGAGACGGTCGTCCCCATGGCGAGCCCGACGATGATGACGGTCAGCATGTGCATCAGCTGGCTTCCGATGGAGACGGCCGTGATCGGTGCGGCGCCATTGAAGAGACCAGTGATGAAGAGGTCGGCCATGCCGTAGAACGTCTGCAGAAAACAGGCGAGAAGGTAAGGGATGGCGAAAGCCATCATTTTGGGGAGCAAAGGCCCTTGGGTAAGATTGATTCCGGTCATAGGATCCTCTTTTTATAATGAATAGCCTGCCGCCTTTCACGCAGGCTGCTGCTTTATGGAGACAATCATATCACAGGCGAGACGCTTGCGAAATATGGCTTTGGCAGGTGGTCTTCTGCCTGCATTTGCTTTTTTCCCCTCTCTGCTATAAGATGAAGGACAAATGAGGTGATTGGTATGTACATGACAGCACAGCGCAAGCGTCTTTTTCAATTCTTCAACGATCATCCGGATGCTTCCTTCTCCGCCAGAGACATACAGGCTCTGCTGAATCGCTCAGAAGCGTCTGCGATCAGTCTCAGTGCGGTGTATCGCAATCTGGCTTCTTTGGCAGAGGCCGGGCTGATCTTGAAATCGGCGGCCAGTGATGGACAAGAAACATTGTATAGGTTCGTTGGGGCAGATGCCTGCCGGGATGAGCTTCATATGACCTGTCTTTCGTGCGGTCAGACGACCCATGTAGACCATGTGACCGCGCGTGCTTTCGCGCAGGCCTTGGCGGGCAATGATGAGTTTCAGATGAATCTGGGGCAGACCACCATTTACGGCTTATGCAAAAAATGCCGGGAAAAATAATTTGTTTCTTACACAAAGAAGGACCCATTCGGGGTCCTTTTAAATTTGAGAAAATTTCGCAAATCTGTTGACGGAAGGACGGGAAGCGATTATAATGGGGTTCGTATTTGCGAAAGTGTCGCAAATCTTTATGATGGTTTCTGCTTTCGAAAGAGGGGCGGCCGGAGGGGCTGCTATTGGTTTTGCGGATACAGTATGCTGCCAGATCATGGCGGAGCGCATTGCCTGTCACAGGCAATGCGGGAAAGAAACCTTTTCCTCTCCGGTCACAGGTCATCCCTGCTTCCAACCGTAAAGGAGTTCTTACTATGAAAATGAAAAAAATAGGTCTTTTTATAGCGACGCTTGCCGCTTGCCTGATAGGCGGCGTTGCATTGACAGGCTGCATGCCGGCTCAGAAGTCAGCTGCTTCTGCGCCGCCGGAAAAGAAGATTCAGATCGTTTGCACCAATTTTCCCGGTTATGATTTTGCAAGGCATATCGTAAAGGATCATGGCGAAGTCACCATGCTGGTGAAACCCGGTACGGATGTCCATAGCTTTTCTCCCTCGCCGAAGGACCTGAAAGCGGTGGCTGACAGTGACCTTCTCATTTGTACGGGCGGTGACTCTGATGAATGGCTAGGGAAGATACTGGATGCGACCGGCAAGAAGCCCGGGAACGTATTTCGGATGATGGATGCCGTGGAGCTGTCAGAAGAAGAGCATCCGGAAGGCATGCAGCCTGAAGAGGAAGCAGAGAAAGAGGCGGGCCCGGAAATGGATGAGCATGTATGGACAGCGCCTGCCAATGCCAGTGAGATCGTCAAAAAATTGAATGCTTCTATTTCCAAGCTGGATGGTGCGCATGCGGAGGAGTATCAGAAGAATGCAGAGGCATATATGAAAGAGCTCAGTGATCTGGATCAGAGCTTCCGTGATGTGATCGATCATGCAGATAGAAAAGAGATCATCGTGGGAGATCGCTTCCCCTTCCTGTACTTTATCAAGGAGTACGGTTTGACATATTATGCAGCTTTCCCGGGATGCGCCAAGGATACGGAAGCCGATCCGAAGACCATTGCCTTTTTGATCAATAAGGTCAAGGCGGATCAGATTCCCGTGATCTTCCATATCGAATTGTCCAATCAGCAGATGAGCCGCTCCATTGCAGAGGCGACAGGAGCCAAAGAGAGACAGCTCAATTCCATTCATAACGTTACGCAGAAGGATTTTGACGTCGGCGTCACCTATGTGGATCTGATGAGACAGAATGTCAAGACCTTGAAGGAGGCATTGAACTAAATGAGCGTATTGGATTGTCGGGATCTTTCTTTTGCATATGAAGGAAGACCGGTGCTGTCGCATGTGAATTTTTCTTTAGAAAAAGGGAGCTATCTGGGCATCATCGGTGAAAATGGCTCCGGTAAAAGTACTCTCATCAAAGGGATCCTGGGGCTCAAAAAACAGGCGTCAGGCGAGATCCGTCTTCATTTGCCGGATGTGCAGAAGGGGATGGGCTACCTGCCGCAGCAGCAGACCATGAAAAAGGATTTTCCGGCCAGTGTGTGGGAGGTCGTATTGTCCGGCAGGCTGAGCCGGCTTTCCTTTCCTTATCGGTACAGAAAAGTAGATCGGGATTACGCAGAGCATATGCTGCAGTTTCTATCCCTTTCCTCTTTGAAGAATCATGCTTTCCGCGAATTGTCGGGAGGACAGCAGCAGAGAGTGCTTCTAGCGCGGGCACTGGCGGCGGGCAGTCAGGTGCTGGTACTGGATGAACCGGTGACCGGGCTGGATCCTCGCATCACGGAAGAGATGTATGCCATGCTGGAACGTTGCATTCACGAGTTGGGGCTGACCATCATGATGGTATCCCACGATCTGCCCCGCGTGTTTCATGAGGTTCATCAGGTTTTGTATCTGGCGAAAGGGGAGCAGATGTTTTTCGGTCAGACGGAGGACTTTCTCAAAGCGCATCCCGAAGTCATACGGCAAGGAGGGATCCTGTGATGTCTGTTGTTCTGGAAATGCTGCAGTATCCATTTATGGTGCGTGCGCTGGTGGTGGGGGTCCTGATTTCGATCTGCGCTTCGCTTTTAGGAACCAGTCTGGTCCTCAAAAGGTACTCCATGATCGGTGACAGCTTGTCGCATGTGGGCTTTGCGGCATTGGCGGTATCTTATGCCTTTTACCTTGACCCGCTGGTGGTTTCCATCCCCGTCACGATGGGAGCGGCTTTTCTTCTTTTGGAATTGAAGGAAAGCATGCGCATCAAAGGGGACGCGGCGACGGCACTTCTTTGCAGCAGTGCTTTGGCTGTGGGGGTTTTGGTCATTTCTCTCACCAGAGGGATGAATACGGATGTGTGCAATTACATGTTTGGCAGCATCCTTGCAATGAGCAGCGCGGATGTCTGGCTCACTTTAGCTGCGGGAAGCCTCATCATTCTTCTGTACATTCTCTTTTATCATCCTTTATTTGCCGTGACGTTCGATGAATCTTTTGCGACCGCTTCCGGGGTGCGGAGCCATTTCTATCATCTGATCCTGGCACTCATGACGGCAGTCACGATCGTGCTCGGCATGCGCATGATGGGCGCGCTTTTGATTTCCAGTCTGATCGTATTTCCTGCCATTACGGCGATGCAGATCTGCCATCGGTATCTGACCACCATCGAGGCATCCACGCTGGTGGGACTTGGCTGTTTTCTGGTGGGGATCACCCTTTCGTATGCATTGTCCATTCCCACCGGGCCCTGCATTGTCTTGATGAATCTGATCGTTCTTTTTGCGGTTATCTGTCTGCGAAAATGGAGAGAAAGAGGGCGCTGCGCTTGAAACGATGGGCTTTCTATCTGCTGCTGGGTATGCTTCCCGTACTGGGAGGCTGCGGCAGAGAGCAGGTAGCAGACAATATGATACTCACGCACAAAACGGTACAGGCGGCGCAAGGCAAAGCACCTCAGGAAGTAAAGCCTGTATCCGTGGAGCCGTCGGTCTTATCCAAAGGCATGGAGAAGGACAGCCAGGGAAATATCATTTACCCTTATTTTGAAATGAAGTATGATATCGCAAAGGATAAGAAGACATTTCCATATGACCATCCGGACATTGTGGTGGGCGATGCTCACTATATGACGCAGATCAACGACTGGTACATGCATTTTAACAATTATCATGACAAAACCGTGGTGATCGAAGGGTATTTTCTGACGATCAATGGGCATTATTTCATCGGACGCAATGGACCGACCTGTCCTTACTGCACAGGCGGGTATGTGGATTTTGAATTCAATTCCCGACAGGATTTCACAGGCTATATTCATGGAGATACATGGATCCGGCTCTATGGGATCCTTCGTGAGGGAATGGGACATATTTCCAAAGACATCACTGCGCCCTTCTATCATTTGGAAGCGGTCAAGGTGGAAAAGATCCCTTATAACGGGAAAGGAACCATTGCTGATTGAGAAAAGTACGGCTCTATGCACGGGAATAGCGATCGGCACTTGCAAGAAACACTGCTGCCTTACCGGCAGTGTTTTTTTCTTTTGAAATACGTGTAGTAAAGAGACCAATATATATGATAAAATAATGTAGTTATTTTCTTGTTCATGAATATTTTACAAGGGTCATTAGAATGAAACAGACAGATACAAAATCATCCAAAGACATAAAGCAGACAGATAGTCCTGGCCACTGGAAGATCTGGTGGGCAATCGCGACGCTGGTGCCTTTTGGCTTTTCCTTTTTTCTTTCCTGGTATTTCGGCGCGCCGGGCGGATTTGAGCTTTCTTCGCAGGTGAAGGTCTTCCTGCTCTTCCTGCAGGTCGGTTTTGTGACAGCCTATTTTATCCGGCACCGCTTGACGCGGGCAGCCGTGCATCTGTGGATCACGATCGGCTTTTTGTGGCTACTCTCACTCATCGTGCCGTACCTTTCGACGCAGACGGACGTGGTGCTCGACATGTCGGATATGTCAGGCGAGCTCTCTGCGCCGCTCTATCTGTTCATCTCCTGCCTTTCGGCGGCATGGATCCTGCCGGGGAAATGGCGCATGATCGCGCGCATCGCGTGCGTCGTCCTGATGCTCCTTTATGTGGGCATCCAGTTCACGTATGTGGGCTACTACTTCATCACGCATTCTCTGATCTCCATTAATATGCTGCTGGCGCTCGCGCAGACGAATCTTGCCGAGACGAAGGAGTATATCGATGTGAATATCCCGTATGCCGAACTTATCCTGGGGACGCTTGCGATCCTCATCCTCGCGTGGCTCATCTTCCACAGCAGCCGTTTCTCCTTCAATGGCCGCCTTCCCGTTTCCCGAAAGGCGTGGTGGGCGATGGCACTGCTCTTCTTTGTGAATGTCGGTCTCTGCTGTCTGTCCATCGGGGCGACGCGACTTGCGCATGTGTATTATGAGACCTACGAGACGCTTTCCAGCTTCTCCGATTTCCAGACGATGGTGGAGAAGCGCCGCCACATGTCGATCAAGGATCGCGTCCTTGCCGCGCAGCTCAAAGCGGCGCCGGACGGTGTCTACGTCCTCATCATCGGCGAGTCTCTGACGCGCGACCACATGGGCGTCTATGGCTATCACAGAAATACCACGCCTTTCCAGACAGAGGCCGCCGCAGACTCTCACTATACCTTCTTCAATCATGCCTATTCCTGCTATACACAGACAGTCCAGGTCCTGACTGAAGCCCTGACGGAGAAGAACCAGTACAATGATATGGAGCTGGTCGATGCCTACTCCATCATCGACATGGCGAGGCAGGCCGGTTTCCATACCACATGGATCTCAAACCAGTCCCGCTACGGTGTCTGGGATACGCCGATCGGTGCGATCGGAAGTGCCTGTGATGATCAGTACTGGATCAACCAGTATGTTGGCACAGATGTCGTGACGAAGGATTTCGATACCGCCCTCATCCCCTATCTGCGGAAGGTCGATCCGAAGAACCGCCGCCAGCTCGTCGTCGTTCACCTCATGGGCAGCCATGTCAGCTACTGGGACCGTTACCCGTCCGAGTTCTATCACTGGCCGGAGAGCATGGGAAAGGCACGCTCGACGGCTGATGTCATGAATGATGAGTATGACAACTCTGTCCTCTTCAATGACTACGTCGTTGAAAGCATCATGAACGAAGCCGTGAACTACATGAAGGCGGACAGTGTCCTCTACTTCTCCGACCATGGGGAGCAGGTCACTGAGCGTCCGGGGCACAATGCAGACCAGTTCGACTACACGATGGTACACATTCCCTTCTGGATCTACACCTCGGATGACTACCAGAGGAGCCACCCGCGCACCCTGAAGACCATGTGGAAAAGAAGAAATATGCCATTCACCAATGACATGCTCTACGATACCTTCATGGGTCTCATGGGACTTACGGCGACTCGCTACGATGAAAAGTCTGACATCTTTTCCCCTGACTTTGATAAAGATGTGACGACGCTCATGACCATGTACGGCAATGTCATGGTCAGAAACGATACCGAGCAGCTCGGAAGCAGCAAGGCGGCAGAGGACGAGCGCTGGAACAATGATATCCATCGCCGCCGTCTCTTCGCTCCGTCTTTCGATTGGAGCCGGTATCAGCCCGTCAAGATCGCGGGAGAAGAGATCCCCGATGTACCGAATGCGGGAGCAGGGCAGTAGAAATAGGTTTTGAGGGTTCGCCCTTTGATTCCGCTTGAAAGATTCACTTGAATGAGAAATTAGAAATGAGAAATGCGAAATGGTGGTGCGGCGCAAAAAATAATGAAACGCCGTAGAATATAAATAGGGCGATGCCCGCTGGAGATGCCAGATGCCAGACGTCAGATGTCTAATGTCTCCCAGTCTTTTAGTCTAATCTCCAGTCACCAGTCACTCATAATCCCTAATCCCTAGTCACTTTACTTTATTCCCGAAAGGAGTCTCCCATGCGTCTCAGACGTAAACCCTGGATCGAAGAAGCCATCAAAAATTACACCTCCATCCTCTTTTTGGAGGAACCGACCGACATGAAAGGCAAGTGGGAGACACAGTTTCCCCGTCCGGAGCAGCCGCTCCATGTAGAATTCGGCACCGGCAAAGGCCAGTTCATTTCCGGCATGGCCGCGCTCCATCCTGATGTGAATTACATCGGCATGGAGGTGCAGGAAGGCGTCATCTACTATGCCGCACAAAAGACTGCGGAGAAGGATCCGCCGGTAGACAATGTCCGTCTCATCTTAGGTGATGTGAGCGAGATCCTGAATATTTTTGACGAAGGCGAAGTCGATGTGATCTACCTCAACTTCAGCGACCCATGGCCGAAGAAGCGCCATGCCAAGCGCCGCCTCACCTATCGTGATTTCTTGAAACGCTACGCCGTCATTTTAAAAGAGGGCGGTGAGATCCGCTTCAAGACGGATAACAAGGACCTTTTTGATTTCTCCGTCGAAGAATTTGAGGCCATGGGCTGGCAGCTTTCGGACGTGACCTATGATCTTCATGCCGCTCCCGTCCCCGGGGATGTGGAGACAGAATATGAAGAGAAGTTTTCCAGAAAGGGGAACCTCATATGTCGTCTCGTAGCGAGACGTCCCTGAAGGATACGAAGTATGTGCCCGAGTGTCTGAAGTGGATGCTCATCGCGGCCGCCATACTGATCGCCATCGGGGCGATGAATGTCTATAATGCCACCTACTATATGAATATGGCGGCAGGCGATGGGCCGTATACCCACTTTGTGAAGCATATCGGGGTCTTGGTGCTCAGTCTGGCCATCGGCGGCCTCGTGGCTTGGCTGCCGAAGGGCTTCATCCGCGGCGGGGCTGTCATATGGGTCGGATTCACCTTGGTGCTGCTCCTCCTCGTTGTTGTAGCTGGGCATCGGGCGAATGGCGCGACGCGTTGGATCATGCTCGCGGGCTTCTCTCTCCAGCCGTCTGAAGTCGCGAAAGTGACCGGTCTGATCTGGGCGGCATCCTTTCTGGCCAAGCGCATACGGAAAGGAGAGAAGATCACGCTTGTCAAACGCTTCTTTCGTCCGGTCTTCCATTTCGCGGATCGGAAGAAAAAGGAGAATACCTTCTGCTCTATGATCGGATACTTTCTGCCGCTCTATGGGCCGCTCGTGATGGCACTCTTTGTTCTGAAACAGCCGGACATGGGGACAGCGGGGATGATCGTGCTCTTTCCGCTGCTCCTCTACGTTTTGGCAGGACTGCCGATTTTTGAGATCTTCCTTGGCGTGGGGGTCGCTGTATTCACTTTTGTCCTTCTCGTCATTGCTGAACCGTATCGCATGGACCGTGTGGTCGTACTCTGGGATCCCTTCTCCTATGCGGCGAACCGCGGCTACCAGACGGTACAAAGCCTCATCGCGGTCGGCTCCGGCGGACTCTTCGGGCAAAGCGTCGGCGAAGGCATGTCGAAATTTCTCTACCTGCCCGAGCAGTACACCGACTTCGCCTATGCCGTTTTCAGTCAGGAATTTGGCTTCATAGGCTCTGTTTTCGTCCTCATTCTCTACCTTATTTTTCTCCTTGCCGGATTCGCTGCGGCTAGAAAGCTGAAGGAGACCTATGCGGCGCTTCTCGTTTACGGACTCACCATGCTGATCTCCGTGCAGGGCATCGTCAATATCGCGATGGTCATCGGCTGCTTTCCGGTCACCGGCATCCCGCTGCCCTTCATTTCTTATGGCGGGTCCTCGCTCCTCATGAATATCATCTCTGTCGCACTCATCTACGGCACCACGGTGCAGAGCCTTCGTGAGACAGATCTGGAGGAGCGAAAGCGCCGGATCGCACAGATGGAAGGGCGCGGGTGAGGAGCTGCTGACCGGGGTTCTCCCGGAAGAGGCTTCCTTAAGCGCTGCACCGCATACCATTTCGAGAGCTTCTCGGAGGCTGGCATGAAGTATAATGAAAATGACACGCTCGATGTGCTGACCCGGCGTCTTTCCTTGGCCGCTGCCGAGGGGAAAGGGATCTGTTTTCTTCCTGTGGGCTCCGTGAAGGGGGAGGGAGTGACAGCTCTTTGCCGGGCCGCAAAGGAGATCCGAAAGAGAACCGTGAAGCCTCTTACGATCCTTGCGCTGACCATGGACATGGTCGCCATGGGGCGTATGGCACTTGCCATCAGGGCTTGCGGCTTCGAAGGCGCAGCGATCTGTAAGCAGGACGGGATGCGCTTTCTGGCTGCCGTGCATGGCGGGAAGCTTTCCGCGGAGCGGTTTTCTCCGTCTGACCTTGCATTTCCCGAAGAGAACGAATGGACACCCTACCATGAGATGGCTTTTTATCTGGGGATCACGCTCTATGCGGCGGGGATGGAAGAGGCGCTCCTTCCCGCGATGGACCATGCAAGACACATGGCGAAAGAGCTTTTGAAGGACAAAACGGTTTGATTTTATGGGATAATGAATGAAAATAAAGAGTAAGCAAAAGCCATGAGAAACGGCGATTCTCATGGCTTTTTGCTTGCTTACATTCTTTTTACAAACTTTACGGTACGATGATAGATGGATTCCCGCTTTTTTTATATAATTTATTTATAAACAGGACTCGTTTTGCAAGGGGTTCGTATGTCTATCAAGGGAAACACTGATTCAATCGTTGTCAGATTTCATTCTTGGATTTTTATACAGAGCAAGGAATCAGCTGACGCGAATAGCGAGCTATTTAAGGAGGATGATGACGAAGCTATGTATAAAAATCCATATGAAATTCGACTCTGCGATTGAATCAGCGTTTCCCAAGGTTCATATAGGTAAGGAAACGCTGATTGCAGCGCAAGACGATGGAGTCCGTGTTTCCTTGGGAGGAGCACGGAATGAATGAAACAGTAAAGATCTGCTTTGGCCTGATCGGCGGCTTGGCGCTTTTCCTGTACGGCATGAATACGATGAGTGATGCCCTGCAGAAAACTGCCGGGGAGCGCATGAAAAAGATCCTCAGCTTTTTGACAAAGAATCCGATCATGGGGGCGCTCGCCGGAGCGCTGGTGACGGCAGTCCTGCAGAGCAGCTCGGCGACCACCGTCATGGCGATCGGCTTCGTCAGTGCCGGACTGATGACACTGCCGCAGGCGATCTCCGTCATCTTCGGTGCGAACATCGGGACCACAATGACAGCACAGCTCCTGGCGTTCAAGCTCAGCGACTACATTTATCCCATCATTTTCATCGGCTTCATGCTGCAGTTTGTCGGCAAGACAGAGAAGCTGAAGAATATCGGCATGGTCATCTTCTCTTTCGGACTGCTCTTTGAAGGGATCGAGATCATGGGACATGTGATGAAGCCGCTCGCAGGCAGCAGCGTCTTTGTCGACCTGATGGCAGAAGTCTCTTCGACACCGGTCCTGGGTGTACTCCTCGGCGGCGTGATGACGCTGGTGGTACAGAGCAGCTCGGCTACGATCGCCGTGCTGCAGAATTTTGCGGCCCAGCCGGCAGCTGATGGCGTCAGCAGTGTCATCGGCCTTACCGGTGCGATCCCGATCCTTCTTGGTGATAACATCGGTACGACGATCACAGCCATTCTGGCATCGATCGGGCAGACGAAAAATGCGCAGCGCACCGCGATCGCGCACAGCATTTTCAATATCAGCGGCAGTCTGGTCTGCCTGTGCATCATTCCGCTCTTTGCACAGTTCGTGCAGTACATCTCGCCGAGCGGCCGTGAGATCGATGTCATTTCCCGGCAGATCGCCAATGCACACACGACTTTCAATGTCGTATGTACGCTGGCATGGCTGCCATTCATCCCTGTCATGGTCAAGATCGTCAAAGCCATCATCCGCGGGGAAGACAAGAACCTCAAGGCCGCCTATGAGCCGCAATATCTGGATAACAATCTGCTCGATAAGCCGGCCGCTGCCATGTATCTCGCCTCTTTGGAGCTGGAGCGTCTGGTCGGACTGGCTGACCGGACGCTGAACCGGCTGAAGCTCGTCCTTGACAGCCAGCGAACCGCCAAGGACTATGAGGCCTTTCAAGAGGATCTGATGATCCTGGAACAGCTGCAAGGACGAGTCACCGAGTACATCACCAAGCTGCTTTCCGGCGGCTATCTGACCGAGCAGCAGTCGGAGGAAACGGCGAGGCTTCTCTTCGTCACGAATAATATCCAACGCATGGCGGAGCGATGCAGGGATATGGATGAGATCTGCCGGCAGGTGGTCGCGCAGAACAGTGTGTTCTCCTCGGCAGCCAATGAAGAAATCGTGAAGTGCATCACACTTGCCCAGTCGCTTCTCTCGCGCTCTGTCGAAGCCGTGAAAACAGGCTCCAAAGAGATGGTGAACGATATATTCAGGGACACGGATCAGATGCGCCGCTCGGAGAGACGCTGCAATAAGGCACATCTGAAGCGTGTGAAGGAAGGCGAGTGCCATGCCCATATGACACCTTACTTCTCCGATCTTCTCTACAACCTGAGCCGTATCGCGGACAACTGCGTCAGCATCGCAGAAGAAGCAGACACCGGTGCAGGATTTGCAGAGCTTCACAAAAATGCGAAGAAAATGGGATTCGTAGAGGGCAGCTGAGAGTCATGAAAAGGGATGCACCTTTCGGCGCTTACCGCATTTGTTTTCCGGCGAAGGGCAATAAAAAGGCGATGTGAAATAACGATCATCTCATTTTCGCGTTCCATCTGCCGCGGGGGACTTGCAGCTCTCATAGGAGTGACCGGGAAACCTTATCCCAGCTGTCTTTCATGCCATAGTCACCCTATCCGCCCCTGCGGGGCACCTTCCCCTCGAGGGGAAGGCTGCGATACGAGAATACCATCTTCTAAAAAAAGGCGGCGAAGCTGCCACGAGAGCCCTGAACCCTGAACCAAATGAAAGCAAAGTAAAAAGGGACTGTGAAGAAATGTGGATCCATTTCTTCACAGCCCCTTTTTTATTGCCCGGGATGGGGAAGGGGGAGCGCATATTGGCCGCAGGGGTCAGTGACTCCTCCTGCCATGCCGTGCATCCGCTGTCTATTTCAGATATTTCTTCCCGAGCTTCCATGTCAGAGCCAGCGACTGCTGGAGCAGGAAGAAATGGAAAGCCCGCATGGGGTGCAGGAGCCAGAAGGCCTTTTTGATGGGAGCCAGCGCCTGCCAGCCTTCTGCCTCTTTCTTTGTCGGTGTATATGCCTCCTGCCTTGCATTCAGCCCCTTGGCAAGGAATGCGCCCAAAAGTGCGAGCAGGATCATTTTGAAAATGCCATTCTTGTTATTCACGATCATCACCTCTATCCGTATCATAGCAAAGGGGAGAGCGTTAGGCAAGGTGTGGTAAGATAGGTAAAGGTCCGGGGGAAAAAATGAGGATTGAGGGAGGCGGGCGGCGGCTTTGCCGCAATTTTGATAGCGATTCGCGCCGTTGTCATTTCGAGCGAAGTCGAGAAATCTCTATTGCAGTACGGAAATCAGCACGTATGCGCTATTCTAGGGAAACGCTGATTAAATCGCAGAGTCAGATTCCACAAGAATTTTTATACATGACTTCGTCATAGCCTTCCTTAAATAGCTCGCTATTCGCGTCAGGCTATTCCTCGTCATGTATAAAAATTCAAGAGTAAAATCTGACAACGATTTATCAGTGTTTCCCTAGAAACGATGTCTTGGTGCTGCGTTTTTCTGTTATCTCTCAATTACTGCTTACCGGTGTGCAATAAAGATCGAGGGCTACGCTCGGGATGACGATATGGGATAATCCCAGTCACCAGTCACTCTTATCCCCTGAACCGTTAGACTACGAATTTTTCAGAAAAGGAGCATTCACTATGCACATTATTTTAGCATCCGCATCCCCGCGTCGGCGGGAGCTCATCCATCAGATCGGCTGGACGGAAGACGTCCTGCCCTCCTCCTTTCAAGAAGCAGAAACGCAGGAAGAGGCGAAGACACGTATTTTTGAATTTCCCGAGAGCGTACAGCAGATCCTTTCCTGCAAAAAGGGAGCGGATCTTGTGACGCTTTTCAATGCCTGCGGGAAGGCAAAGAGCATCTTTGAGGCAAAGGGGGCAGAGGCAGCGATCGTTGCAGCCGATACCGTTGTGGTGCTTGATGAGGATATCCTTGGCAAGCCCAAAGATGAGGAGGAGGCGCGCCTCATGCTCCGCCGCCTCTCCGGACGGGCGCACGAAGTCAAGACCGGGCTTTCTGTCTATCATAAGGGTCATGTCCATCTTCATGTCGAGACGACGCGCGTCTATTTCAGAAAGCTCTCGGCTTCGGAGATCGATCGCTACGTCGCCACCGGTGAACCGATGGATAAAGCCGGCGCGTACGGCATCCAGGGCAAGGGCGCGATCCTGGTTTCTCGTATAGAAGGCTCCTATGACAATGTCGTCGGCCTTCCTCTCGCTCGGCTCTACGAGATGATGAGAGAGGAAGAGTAGAGTCAGTCCGGGAGGGCGAGTGGCATAGCTTTTCACCTGCATCAAAGCCCCTCCATCCGCCTTCGCATTTGGCTGAGCTGCCAGAGGCGTCCTTGCCTTTCTTCCCTTAACAAATGACTTAAAATATGATATGGTAATACATACATATGGCTCAGACTTTCCATAGAAATATCTGTTTTCTACCAATAAGTAATGAGTGATATCTTTTCTTTTAGAGAGAGGAAAGAATCAGAAAAGGGGAATTGAACATGAAAGACATGAAAAAAACAGCGGCTCTTCTGGCGGCTATGGCGCTTCTCGGCGTGGGCAGCGCAAGTGCGGCAGAGGCCGCTCCGATGTATGCCCTGAAGGGCATCACCGTCACTGCGAACCGTCAGGCAGAAAGCCTCAAGGATGTACCGGCAAGTGTACAGGTCATCACCGAGAAGGATATCAAGCTGCGCAATGTACAGACTGCTTCTGATGCTGTTGCGATGGCGACGGGCGTTTCTGCATCGAACTCTGTCGAAGGTACGGTGAACCTTCGCGGCTATAACTCGAAGAACATCCTTGTCCTTGTCGATGGACAGCAGATGAATACCGCATGGGACGGCGACGTCGACTGGAATATGATCCCTGTCGAGAATATCCGTAAGATCGAGGTCGTTTCTGGCGGTCAGTCTGCCCTTTACGGCGGCCGTGCGGTCGGCGGTGTCATCAATATCATGACGAAGAGCGAGAAGCGGGACGGCGTCCACGGCTCCGCGGTCGTCAGCTACGGCAGCCACGGCACCGTGAAGCAGGCGTATGCCGTGCAGGGAAAGAAGGATAAGCTGTCATGGGGGACATTCTATGAGAGCAAGATCACGAATGGTTGGAATAGCTACCTCGCCTCTGCTACATTGAAAGAAAAGAAAAAAGGCGATGGCAATTTCGGTAGTGTTCAGGGCTATGATACCGATGCGGACGGAAAACCGATCGTCGGCGATCGTGGCAAAAAATACGTCATGTCGGAATCCTATGGCTTTAACATGGGATATCAGTTTAATGATGACCAGAAATTGACCTATAAGTATACCCACTCGAATTACGTATGGCGATATACGGATCCGGTATCTTTCCTGGAAGGCGGTGCATGGAGTGGAACTTTGCACAATACAAATGGAACTACAGTGTCCGTTACGCCGTATACGCTTCTTGGCAACAATGGCTGGCGCAGCTATGATATGCATTCTCTGACCTATAATGACCAGAAAAATAAAGTGCATGCCCATTTCGGGATGACGGACTACACCAAAGATGGATATACCTCGATTAGCAGCACCAACAAGGAAACGGAAGGCGCAGGGAGCAAATCTTCCTATCCGTCAAAGTCTTGGGATTTTGATATCAACAAGCGCTGGAATTGGGGCGCGCATACCGTGCTCGCCGGGGCTTCCTACGGGGAAGATCGTTTTGACCAGACCGTATATGACATCAACAATTGGAGAGACTGGTATAGCAGCCGCAAAGACAATAAGACAGAATATCATGGCGGCAAAGACAAGAGCTATGCCCTGTATGTACAGGATAAATGGGCAATTTCCCAGAAGTGGACGAGCTATATCGGCGGACGCTACGATCATTACAAGAAATATGATGGATATGGCCAGATGAAGGGAAAGACGCTCGAAAACTTTGGTGAGGCTTCTTATGGCAAATTTTCACCGAAAGTGGCTTTTGACTACAAACTGGATGATGCGACCAATCTGTATGCGTCTTATGGCAAGTCTTTCAATACGCCGATCCTGTATCAGGTTTATCGATATTCGGCAAGAAGCGGCATTCAGTATTTGGCGAACCCGGATCTCAGACCAGAGACAACGGATCATTGGGAATTGGGTGTGAAGAAAAAAGTCGGACATAAGAGTGATATCCATGCGGATGTGTTCTACGCGAAGACCAAAGATGCGATCCAGCTGGTCCCACTGAATTCGGCAAAGACGGAAAAGAAATATATGAATGTCGGCGAAGCCAAGACGCACGGCTTCGAGATCGCGGTGAACCAGAAGCACAGCGACAGCTGGACTTCCTATATCAATTACACCTGGCAGACGGGCAAGATCGATGGCGATAAGAACTATGATATCCCGCGTCACCTGCTCCATTTCGGTACGACCTTCCACAAGGATCCATGGACTGTCAATGTCGATGGCATGTTCATCTCGGACCGCACGGAAGCGGGGATGAAGAGCGGCTGCTTCAAGGCACGCGATGCGTACTTCCTCCTGAACCTCAATACAAACTACCAATTCAACAAGAATTTCTCCATGCAGTTTGCCATCGAGAATGTCCTCGACCGTGAATACTTTGATGAAGATATTTCGACGAGCCACTACTACATCGGTGATGGCCGCACCTTCACGCTGTCTGCGCGATATGCTTTCTAATTAGAAATGCAAAATAGCGGTATTTTCCCGTACCGTCATTCTGAGCGGAGGAAAACGGAGAATGTGAGACCGCTGGTGTGCGGAACGCATGGGGGATGAGCCGAAGAATCTAAACGCGAGCAGCGTACGATGAACCTGCACCCCAACATAAAAAAGGGGCTGTGAAGAAATGAATCCTCATTTCTTCACAGCCCCTTTTTACTTTGCTTTCATTTGGTTCAGGGTTCAGGGTTCAGGGTTCAGGTGGCGGCTTCGCCGCCTTTTTTAGAAGATGGTA
>ERZ1034871.690-NODE-690-length-18983-cov-4.961327_pt1 | contig 18983 bp, 15 predicted proteins | sample MGYA00520631_ERZ1034871 | MGnify/ENA primary metagenome ERZ1034871 (study PRJEB33766, sample SAMN09781721) | gut metagenome | biome: gut microbiome | host: Homo sapiens | place: Madagascar | study: EMG produced TPA metagenomics assembly of the PRJNA485056 data set...
CCTGGTCAAGGATCACAGTTTGTAGGTATGGGCAAGGACCTGTACGACAATAATGAAAAAGCAAAGGAACTTTTCGAGAAGGCTAACGAGATTCTCGGTTTCCGCATCACAGACATCATGTTCGAGGGCACCGACGAAGAGCTTACTCAGACAAAGGTTACACAGCCTGCTGTGTTCCTTCATAGTGTTATCTCTGCACTTTGTCTTGGCGAGGATTTCGCTCCTGCAATGGTAGCTGGCCATTCCCTCGGCGAACTTTCTGCGCTTGTTGCAGCCGGCGCGTTGAGCTTTGAGGACGGCGTAAAGCTTGTTTCTGCACGTGCTATCGCTATGCAGAAGGCTTGCGAGGCGGCTCCTGGCACAATGGCTGCCGTTATCGGTCTGCCCGATGAGAAGATAGAGGAAATCTGCACAGAGGTTAGCACAGACGGCAACATCGTTGTTGCTGCCAACTACAACTGCCCGGGTCAGCTCGTTATAAGCGGCAACGTTGACGCTATCAACGCTGCATGCGAGAAGCTGAAGGCTGCCGGCGCTAAGCGCGCTCTGCCTCTGAAGGTGGGTGGCGCTTTCCACTCTCCGCTTATGCAACCTGCAAAGGAGGAACTCGAGAAGGCTATCAAGGCTACTACATTCTCTGAGCCTAAGTGTCCGGTTTACCAGAACGTAGACGCACAGCCGCATACCGATCCTGCTGAAATCCAGGCTAACCTTATCGCACAGCTCACAAGCAGCGTGCGTTGGACTGCAAGTGTGCAGAACATGATTAAGGCTGGTGCTGACGACTTCACAGAGTGTGGTCCTGGCAAGGCTCTCCAGGGAATGATTGGTCGTATCGACAAGACTGTGTCTGCCCACGGCATCATTTAATTGGTATGGCTCAGCAGAAAATCATAATATATCAGATATTCACACGATTGTTCGGCAATCGTACCAATGTGTGCATGCAGAACGGTACGATTGCTGAGAATGGTTGTGGAAAGATGAACTTCTTCTCCGACGAGGTGCTTCAGCAGATTCGCGCTAAGGGCATCACCCACGTATGGTATACGGGTGTAATCCGCCACGCGTCTATGACCGATTACTCCTCGTTCGGCATTCCACGCCAGCATCCGGCTGTAGTGAAGGGTAGAGCAGGTTCGCCGTACGCCATCACCGACTATTATGATGTTGACCCCGACTTAGCAGAAAATGTGAATGAGCGTAGTGAGGAGTTCGACGCACTCGTCGAGCGCACTCACAAAGCAAACATGAAGGTCGTCATCGACTTCGTGCCTAACCACGTTGCACGCCAGTACCACTCGGTCGTAAAGCCAGAAGGCGTTGAAGATCTCGGCGCAACAGACAATAAGTCGATGGGATTCAGCCCTAACAACAACTTCTATTATAATGTAGGCCAGCAGTTCGCTCCGAGCATCGACCTCTATGCCGGCGAAGCTGAACCTTACACGGAGTTCCCGGCAAAGGCGACGGGCAACGATCATTTCGATGCGTTCCCAGGCAAGAACGATTGGTACGAAACCATAAAGCTTAATTATGGTGTAGACTATTGTGATGCTGGCGGGCGCTCTGAACACTTCACACCCGTGCCAAGCACATGGCACAAGATGCTCGATATATTGTTGTATTGGGCAGCAAGAGGTGTAGATGGATTCCGCTGCGATATGGCAGAAATGGTGCCTACAGCGTTCTGGAGTTGGGCTATAGCAAAGGTAAAGGCTGCCTATCCCGAGATTCTGTTCGTAGCAGAAGTGTACAACCCGATGGATTACCGCCATTATGTTGCTTCTGGCTTCGACTATCTTTATGATAAGGTGGGCATGTACGACACTATGCGCAGCATCATCTGCGAGGGTTGTCCTACATCAAAGATTACTACAGCTTGGCAGTGGGTTGACGATATTAACGATCACATGCTCTACTTCCTTGAGAATCACGACGAGCAGCGCATAGCAAGCGACTATTTCGCTGGCGATGCGTTCCGTGCTTACCCTGCGCTTGTAACGAATGTACTTATGCGCAAGAATCCGTTCATGGTGTATGCAGGACAGGAGTATGGTGAGCGTGGTATGGACGAAGAAGGCTTCAGCGGTTACGACGGCAGAACAACGATATTCGACTATTGGACCGTTCCTTCTCTGTATCGTGCATTCGTTTCTGGCGAATCGACCAAGGAAGAAAGCGAGCTTTCGCGTCTCTATTCCCAGGTTCTCAATATTGCAAATTCAGAAAAGGCTGTAAGCGAGGGTGACTTCTTCGATTTGATGTACGTAAACGAGCATATAGCTAATCGCCAGTATGCTTTCTTGCGCAAATCGAATGACGAACTATTGCTCGTCGTTGCCAACTTCGACAACCAGAAGGCGTCGGTATCGGTGAACATACCCGACCATGCGTTCAACTTCCTCAACATTCCGCGCAAGGATGTCAAGGCTGTCGACTTGCTTTCGGGCAACGACGTTGAGGTGCGTTTCGGCTCTACTACTTCAGTAGACGTGAATGTTGATGCTTATAAATGTGTAATACTTAAAACGAAATTGAGTATGGATACAGAAGAGATATTCAATGCACACAACAAAGAGGAGTTTCCTCCAGCTCACACGGCAGAACACTTGCTCAACCAGACAATGGTTAGAATGTTCGGATGCGAACGCTCGCGCAATGCTCACATCGAACGTAAGAAAAGCAAGATAAGCTTCATTCTCGACCATAAACCAACACGCAAGGAAGAGAAGGAGATTGAGACGCGCATGAACGAACTCATCGAGGAAGACCTCCCCGTGAAGTATGAGGTTGTTGATCGCAACAATATTCCTGAAGGCATCAGTGTAGACCGCCTGCCGGAAGACGCATCCGAAAACTTGCGCATTGTGCGCATCGGCGATTACGACGCGTGTCCGTGCATTGGTAAGCATGTACGTTCTACCTCACAGATAGGTAAGTTCGTGATGCTCGGTACGAATTGGGACGAAATGAAACATTCATTCAGAATCAGATTCAAAATAATCTAATTACAATTTACTTAATAACATTATGACAGAAAACAGACAAACATTGAACCGTAACTTGGCTCAGATGCTCAAGGGCGGTGTGATCATGGACGTTACTACTCCAGAGCAGGCTCGTATCGCAGAGGCTGCAGGTGCATGTGCAGTTATGGCGCTCGAGCGCATTCCGGCTGACATCCGTGCTGCAGGCGGCGTTTCTCGTATGAGCGACCCGAAGATGATCAAGGGCATTCAGGAAGCAGTTTCTATCCCTGTTATGGCAAAGTGTCGTATCGGTCACTTCGCAGAGGCACAGATTCTCCAGGCTATCGAGATTGACTATATTGATGAGAGTGAGGTGCTCTCACCGGCTGACGATGTATATCACATCGACAAGACAAAGTTCACCGTTCCTTTCGTTTGCGGTGCAAGAAACCTTGGCGAGGCATTGCGTCGTATCGCAGAGGGTGCTACAATGATCCGTACAAAGGGTGAACCGGGTACTGGCGATGTTGTACAGGCTGTACGCCACATGCGCATGATGCAAAGCGAGATGCGTCGTCTCAAGTCTATGGCTGAGGACGAACTCTTCGAGGCTGCTAAGGAGCTTCAGGTTCCTTACGAGCTTGTTAAGTACGTACACGAGAACGGCAAGTTGCCGGTAGTTAACTTCGCTGCTGGTGGTGTAGCAACACCTGCTGACGCTGCTCTCATGATGCAGCTCGGTGCTGAGGGCGTATTCGTAGGCTCTGGCATCTTCAAGAGTGGCAACCCGGAGAAGCGTGCTGCTGCTATCGTACAGGCTGTTACAAACTATAATGACGCTAAGAAGCTTGCTGAGCTTTCAGAGGACCTCGGCGAGGCTATGGTAGGTATCAACGAGCATGAGATAGAAGTGCTCATGGCTGAGCGCGGCAAGTAATGAGAATTGCTGTATTGGCACTCCAGGGCGCATTCGCAGAACACGAACAGATGCTCCAGCGCCTTGGAGTTGAAACATTCCAGATCAGACAGCTTGCCGATTGGAAACAGCCGAAGGATGGCCTTGTCATCCCTGGTGGAGAGAGCACCGTGCAGGCCAAGTTGCTTAGCGACCTGCACCTGCTTGAACCTATCCGCAAAGCTATCAGCGAAGGTTTGCCCGTGTTCGGCACTTGTGCCGGTCTTATTCTTCTTTCTAAGAAGATAGAGGGGGAGCCAGCAACTCGTATATCGACAATGGATACCGAAGTGCTCCGCAATGCTTACGGTCGCCAGCTCGGCAGTTTCTATACCGTTGCGCCGATGAAGGGTGTAGGCGAAGATATCCCTATGACTTTCATTCGCGCGCCGTATATCAGCAAGGTGTCAGGCGACGCAGAAGTGTTAGCTGAGGTTGGCGGACACATTGTGGCTGCACGCCAGGGCAAGCAGCTCGTCACTTCGTTCCATCCTGAACTCAACGAAGACACACGCGTTCATGCGTACTTCCTGAGCATGATTTAATTCATCTTAAATAAAAGAAAGACCTTATCAAGTTTTTGGTAAGGTCTTTTTTAATTTTCTCTGCATCATTATTATTCCTGTTGATTTGTAAGAAGACTCCGCCATATCTGTTACATTATTCCGACGGTGATGGACCAACGTTCTATCGCCGTCGGAATAATGCGATATGCTCACCGCAAAATTTGCCTATACCGAAAATAATGTGTAACTTTGCACTCCAAAACTATTAAAGAAGAAAAGGTAATATGATAACAGTTAGCAATCTCGCTATTCAATTTGGCAAGAGGGTTCTCTACAAGGATGTAAATCTCAAGTTCACAGCAGGTAATATTTATGGCGTTATCGGCGCAAATGGTGCCGGTAAGTCAACATTGCTCCGCGCTATTAGCGGCGATCTCGAACCGAACAAGGGCTCAGTTGAGCTTGGTCCGGGTGAGCGTCTCTCTGTGCTTGAGCAGGACCACTTTAAGTTCGACGCTTACCGCGTGCTTGACACCGTGCTCATGGGTCACGAACCGCTTTGGAAGAACATGAAGGAGCGTGAGGAACTCTACAGCAAGCCGGAGATGACAGAGGAAGATGGTGTACGTGCCGCCGACCTCGAGTTGAAGTTTGCTGAGATGGACGGTTGGGAAGCTGAAAGCAATGCTGCACAGATGCTCTCAAACCTCGGTATACCTGAGGCCCTCCATGAGAAGCAGATGAGCGAACTGTCAAACAACGAGAAGGTGCGTGTAATGCTTGCTAAGGCTCTCTTCGGTAATCCAGACAACCTCCTTCTCGACGAGCCGACCAACGACTTGGACCTCGACACCGTACAGTGGCTTGAGGAGTATCTGAGCAACGTTGAACAAACTGTACTCGTTGTGAGCCACGACCGTCACTTCCTCGACGCTGTCAGCACACAGACCGTGGATATCGACTTCGGAAAGGTTACGGTGTTCGCCGGCAATTACTCGTTCTGGTACGAGTCGTCACAGCTCGCTCTGCGTCAGGCTCAGAACCAGCGCCAGAAGGCTGAAGAGAAACGTAAGGAGCTTGAGGAGTTCATCCGTCGATTCTCTGCTAACGTTGCAAAGAGCAAGCAGACTACTTCACGCAAGAAAATGCTTGAGAAGCTTAATGTTGAGGAGATTCGTCCGTCAAGCCGCAAGTATCCGGGTATCATCTTCCAGATGGAGCGCGAGCCGGGCAACCAGATTCTTGAGGTTGAGGGCTTGAAGGCTGTTGACGATGATGGTACAGTACTCTTCGACAACGTAAACTTCAACATCGAAAAGGGCGAGAAAGTAGTGTTCCTTAGCCATAATCCGAAGGCGATGACAGCTCTCTTCGAGATTATCAACGGCAACCGCGAGGCTTCAGCAGGTACATTCAAGTGGGGCGTGACTATCACAACCGCTTATCTGCCGCTCGACAATACGGAGTTCTTCCAGAGCGACAAAAACCTTGTCGACTGGCTCTCACAGTACGGTCCGGGCAATGAGGTTGTAATGAAGGGATTCCTCGGACGTATGCTTTTCTCTGGCGAGGATGTACTGAAGAAAGTGAACGTACTCTCTGGTGGCGAGCGCATGCGTTGTATGATTGCGCGTATGCAGCTTAAGAACGCCAACTGTCTGATTCTCGATACCCCGACCAACCACCTTGACCTCGAGAGTATTCAGGCATTCAACAACAACCTCGTTGGCTTCAAGGGCAACATACTCTTCTCGAGCCACGACCACGAGTTCATCCAGACTGTAGCCAACCGAATCATTGAGCTCACACCGAAGGGAACTATCGACAAGCTCATGGATTACGACGACTACATCTACAACGAGGAGATCAAGGAACTCAAGGCGAAGATGTACGCCAAAGACTAATTTGACACGACAATATACGTCGTAGATTACACGACAATAGAGATAACATATACACTTTTAGTCTATGTTGTCTCTATTTTTCGTGAAACGCAGTTTTGGCAAGGTATTTGCCTAATAACATATAAATACTAAAGCTTAATATAAAAATGGGAAATAAAGAAGACATAGAGAAAAACATCGAAATCAACGGCGAAAACGTTGACAAGAATGTCGTTTCTGAAGAAAATACAGAAAACGCATCTGCAAAGGCTGACAATTCGGCAGACGAAATGACAGCCGAGCCTACCATTGAGGAGCAACTCGAGGCTGCCAAGAAAGAGGTTGAACAGTACAAGGACAAGTATCTGCGTGCTGTTGCAGAATTTGACAACTATCGCAAGCGCACCCTTAAGGAGAAAGCAGAGCTTTTGCTCAACGGTAGCGAAAAGGCTGTTTGCGCTTTCCTGCCCATCCTCGACGATTTCGAGCGTGCTATCGCCGATAAGACAGAGGACGTTAACGCCATCAAAGAAGGAATGCAGATTATCTTCAACAAGTTCAACAAGACTCTCGAATCGCTCGGCGTGAAGAAAATCGAAACAGAAGGGAAAGACTTCGACGTCGACTTTCATGAAGCAGTTGCAATGGTTCCGGGTATGGGCGACGATAAGAAAGGTAAGGTTATCGACTGCGTTCAGACAGGCTATCAGCTCAATGACAAGGTTATTCGTCACGCGAAAGTGGCAGTAGGACAGTAATTAAAACCACTTATTCATTAATATATAATGGCAAAGAGAGACTATTATGAAGTGCTTGGCGTCAGCAAGACCGCCACAGACGACGAAATAAAGAAGGCGTATCGAAAGATAGCTATCAAATATCACCCCGACCGTAACCCTGGCAATAAAGAGGCTGAGGAGAAGTTCAAGGAAGCAGCAGAGGCTTACGATGTGCTTCACGACCCTCAGAAACGCCAGCAATATGACCAGTTTGGCTTTGATGCTCCTGGCGGCGGATTCGGCGGTGGCGGATTCGGTGGCGCCGGTGGTTTCTCTATGGACGATATCTTCTCTATGTTCGGTGACGTGTTCGGCGGACATAGCGGTGGATTCGGAGGCTTCGGTGGCTTCGGCGGTGGAGGTCAGCGTCAGAAACCGCAGTACCGCGGTGCCGATTTGCGCATAAAGGTAACGCTTTCGCTCCAGGAGATTGCAACCGGAACCACAAAGAAGTTCAAGGTGAAGAAGGACGTTACATGTACTCATTGTAACGGTTCGGGCGCAGAGAAGGGTAGCGCCAGCGAGACTTGTCCTACATGTCATGGTAGCGGTGTTGTTACTCGCACAGTTCGCACTATGCTTGGCATGATGCAGACACAGTCGGAGTGTCCTACATGTCACGGCGAAGGTACTGTTATCAAGAATAAGTGTAAGGAATGTGGAGGCACCGGCGTCGTTAAAGGCGAAGAGGTAGTCGAGATCAAGATTCCGGCTGGCGTAGCCGAAGGAATGGTTGTAAACGTTCCGGGCAAGGGTAGTGCAGGACAACATAATGGCATTAATGGAGATATTCAGGTGTACATCTCAGAAGAGCCTAACGATACTTTCGTGCGCGATGGCAACGATGTGATTTACAATCTCTTGCTCGATTTCCCTACAGCTGTACTTGGAGGAAGCGTAGAGATACCTACTATAGACGGCTCAAAGGTTAAGATAAAGATTGAACCGGGTACACAGCCCGGCAAGACACTCCGTTTGCGCGGCAAAGGTCTACCTTCCGTTCAAGGCTACGGCACTGGTACTGGCGACCTCGTTGTGAATATCAGCGTCTACATTCCGAAGACTCTGTCTAAGGATGAGAAGAAGGCTGTTGAGTCGTTCGCTGGAAGCGACAACTTCAAGGGCGACAAGGAGACCAAAAAGTCAATCTTCGAGCGCTTCAAGAATTATTTCAACTAATAGCAGACGAGTTGATCTTACAAAAATGAATTATCAGGAAACGATAGAATATCTGTTCAATTCGACCCCCGTCTTTGAAAAGGTGGGGGCTTCTGCTTATAAGGAGGGCTTGTTCAATACGGAGGAGCTTGACCGCCATTTCGGTCATCCTCATCGTAAGTTCAAGACTATTCATGTAGCAGGCACCAACGGAAAAGGTTCGTGCTCTCATACCTTGGCAGCAATTCTTCAGTCGGCAGGTTACAAGGTCGGACTTTATACTTCTCCGCACCTTGTAGATTTTCGTGAGCGCATCCGCATCAATGGCGAGTGCATAGACGAGCAGTACGTTATCAACTTTGTTGAGCATGAGCGCAACTTTTTTGAGCCTTTACATCCCTCGTTCTTTGAACTCACAACGGCTCTTGCCTTCAAATATTTCGCCGAAAAGAAGGTGGACATTGCGGTTATTGAGGTCGGTTTGGGAGGCAGACTCGATTGTACAAACATTATCACGCCATTGCTCTCTGTTATCACTAACATAAGTTACGACCATACACAGTTCCTTGGCGACACCTTGGCAAAGATAGCTACTGAGAAAGCAGGCATTATAAAACCGGGCGTGCCAGTTGTAATAGGAGAGTGTTGTGACGAGACGCGTGAGGTGTTTGAAGCTAAGGCAAAAACAGCAAACGCTCCCATCGTGTTCGCAGAAGACAACACGGAAGTGCTTGGATGTTCGCTTGAAGAAAATAACGTTATGCATTATGAAACAAAGACATACGGCGTTATTGAAGGCGAACTTTGTGGCGATTATCAGCAAAAGAATACCAATACAGTACTCAACGCTGTCAACCAGTTGCGTGAGCTTGGACTCATTAATGATGTCGATTGCGTTACTGCTGGTTTTGCTAATGTGTGCGAGGCAACAGGACTTCTTGGTCGCTGGCAGACATTGTGTAAAGCTCCGCTCACCATTTGTGATACGGGACATAACGTAGCTGGTTGGGAATACCTCAGCCAACAGATTGCAAGACAAAATTGTAAGACAAAGCGTATTGTTTTCGGAATGGTAGACGACAAAGACGTACGCCATGTTATGGCGATGTTGCCAAAAGATGCAGTCTACTATTTCTGTAAAGCAACTACTCATCGAGCCATAACTGAAGATAAAATACAGAAGATAGGAGAGGAGTGTGGTCTTCACGGCACATGCTATAGTAGTGTTGAAGCAGCGTATAATGACGCTTGCAAGGACGCTACGATTGAAGATTTTATTTTCATAGGAGGCAGTAGTTATGTAGTTGCAGACCTTCTTACATATTTAGAAAATAACAATTAATTGTTTTTAACGGAAAGCACCAAGGAATTTTGGTGCTTTCTTTTGTGTGTTACATTTTTTTTTGGTTACTTTGCATACAATATAAGTAACTAAAAAACTTAATTTATGATAAACACAACCGAAATAGAAAATATCTGCGGTCTGAAAAGAAGCGATTTTCAGGCTACAGTAGGCGGTAAAGAAACCGACCTTTTTATCTTGAAAAACAATCAAGGCAATGAAGTCGCTATAACAAATTATGGTGGCGCACTCGTTGCTATCATGGTTCCAGATAAGAATGGCAATAGAGCTAACGTGATTCAGGGCCATGATAACATTCAAGACGTTATAAACTCACCCGAACCTTATTTGTCTACACTCCTAGGACGCTACGGCAACCGTATCTGCAAGGGACGTTTCCAACTTCATGGCAAGGAGTATCAGTTGCCTATCAACAACGGTCCGAATTGTCTGCATGGCGGCTTGAAGGGCTTCAACGCAAAGGTTTGGGAGGCTCTCCAGATGAACGAACACACTCTCGTACTCAAGTATGTAAGTCCTTATGGCGAAGAGGGCTTCTCTGGCGAGATGAAAGTAACAGTTGAATATTCGTTCACAGGCGACAACGAGCTTGTTATCGAATACATGGCTACAACGAACAAGAAGACCGTTGTGAACCTCACAAGCCATGGTTTCTTCTCACTCGCAGGCATTGCTAACCCGACTCCTTCTATCGAGAATCTTGAGTGCGAAATCAATGCTGACTACTATCTGCCGATTGACGAGACATCAATTCCTACTGGAGAAGTACGTTTCGTAAAGGGTACACCATTCGACTTCCGCACACCGAAGACTGTAGGTCAGGATATTGATGCCGACCATGAACAGATCAAGAACGGTGCAGGCTATGACCATTGCTTCGTACTCAACAAGAAGGAAGAGGGCGAACTCAGCTTTGCAGCACGTATCAAGGAGCCGGTAAGTGGACGTACAATGGAGGTGTATACAACAGAGCCAGGTGTTCAGGTCTACAGCGACAACTGGGCTGATGGTTATAAGGGACAGAACGGCGCAACATTCCCACGTCGCAGTGCTATCTGCTTTGAGGCACAGCACTTCCCCGATTCTCCTAACCATCCTTACTTCCCATCGGTGGTTCTTAATCCCGGTGAGCAGTACACACAGAAGACAGTGTATAAGTTTGGAGTAGAAAAGTAAACAGACTTTATAGCGGGGGCATGCGGCCCCCGCTATTATGCATAAAACCAATGCGGAAGCTAACCCTTCCGCTACTTTATTGAATGTACTAATCAATAAAAAATAACTAAAACAACAAACAAAACAATGGGAAATTCCACAACAAAAAAAGGTAATTTCGTTGCTATTCTTGCAATGATATTCCTCTTTGCTATGATTGCCTTTGTGACAAACCTTTGCTCACCAATGGCTGTCATTTTGAAAAACAACTTCAGCGTTTCTGATACCCTTGCACAAGTAGGTAACTACGGCAACTTTGGCGCTTACTTCCTTATGGGTATCCCTGCTGGTCTTCTTATCCAGAAGTTTGGTTATAAGAAAACAGCTCTTCTCGCCTTGATCGTAGGTATTATCGGTCTTCTTATCCAGTGGCTCAGCGGTTCTATGGGCTTCGTTGTTTACCTTATCGGTGCTTTCATCTCTGGTCTTTGCATGTGTATGCTCAACACAGTTGTAAACCCGATGCTTAACCTCCTCGGTGGTGGTGGTAACACTGGTAACCAGTTGGTTCAGATTGGTGGTGTATTCAACTCTGCTGCTGCAGTTTGTGTTTACATTCTCATGGGCGCACTCATCGGCGACGCAAGCACAGCTAAGGTTTCTGCTGCTACTCCGGCATTGATGATTGCACTTGCAATCTTTGTTTTCGCACTTGTTGTGATTTTCTTCACCAAGATTCAGGAGCCTGAGCAGCCTAAGGTTGACGCTTTGGCTAACGACAAGTATAGCTGCTTCTCTTTCCGTCACTTCAAGCTTGGTATGCTTGCTATTGCAATCTATGGAGCAGTAGAGGTTTGTCCTCCTACTTATATTCTCGCTTACCTTACTTCTGCCAAGGATGCCGCAAATCCGGGTCTTGCTATGGATGCAGGCTATGTTGGTACCCTTAGTGCTGTATACTTCATCTTCATGCTTATCGGCCGTTTCGTAGGTGGTATGATTGGTGGTAAGGTTTCTGCAAAGGCCATGATCGCTACTGTTAGCTTTGTTGCAATGGTTCTCGTTGCATTAGGTATTATGCTTCCTGTTGAGCAGACCATTAGCTTCCCTGGCATCGACTACACAACTCTCAGCTTGAAGTGGGGAGAGATTCCTGTTGGTATCTTTGCTATCATGCTTGTAGGTTTCTGTGCATCTGTAATGTGGGGTGGTATCTTCAATCTTGCTACAGAGGGTCTTGGCAAGTATACAGCAAAGGCTTCTGGTGCTTTCATGATGATGGTTGCAGGTTTCGCTGTGATGATTGGTATTCAGGGTCTTGTTATCGACCTCACACATAACTATATGGCAAGTTTCATCGTTGTACTCCTTGCTGCAGCATACATCTTCTACTACGCTCTTTGGGGTTCAAAGAACGTCAACACAGACATTCCTGTAGAATAATTGAATATATAAAGGCTTGCTCTTGCGGGCAAGCCTTTTTCACAAATAAAACATTTATAACTAAAACCTTATTAATTATGGATATCGAATTTGTAAGAAGCCGCTTCATTAAGCACTTCGACGGTAAGACAGGCAATATTTATCAGTCACCAGGTCGTATTAACCTCATTGGTGAGCATACCGACTATAACGGAGGTTTCGTTTTCCCAGGTGCAGTAGATAAGGGAATCATGGCTGAACTTCGTCCGAATGGCACAAATACTGTTATGTGCTACTCAATTGACCTTAAAGACCGTGTAGAGTTCAAGGTTGACGATCCGCAAGGACCACGCGCAAGCTGGGCACGCTACATCTATGGCGTTGTTCAAGAGATGCGTAAGCTCGGTGTTGACGTGAAGGGCTTCAATACTGCGTTTGCAGGTGACGTACCTCTCGGTGCTGGTATGTCTTCTTCAGCTGCTCTTGAGAGCTGCTTCGCTTTTGCTATCAACGATCTCTTCGGCGATAACAAGGTAAGTAAGTGGGATATGGCTCTCGCTGGTCAGGCTACAGAGCACAACTACTGTGGTGTAAACTGCGGTATCATGGACCAGTTCGCAAGTGTATTCGGTAAGGAGGGGTGCCTCATGCGTCTCGACTGCCGCAGCCGCGAGTTCGAATATTTCCCCTTCAAGCCTGTTGGCTACAAATTGGTGCTCCTCAACTCTTGCGTGAAGCATGAGCTTGCCGGCTCTCCTTACAACGACCGCCGCAACTCTTGCGAGAATGTTGTTAAGCATATCGCTGCTAAGCATCCGGAGGCTCACTTCGAGACTCTGCGCGACTGCACATGGGAACAGCTTGAGGAGGTTAAGGCTGAAGTAGGTGAGGAAGACTACAAGCGCGCTCACTTCGTGCTCGGCGAAAAAGACCGTGTTCTTGCTGTTTGTGATGCTCTTAATGCAGGCGACTACGAGACTGTTGGCAAGAAGATGTACGAAACTCATGAAGGTCTCAGCAAGGAGTATGAGGTTTCTTGTGAAGAACTCGACTTCCTCAACGACATCGCCAAGGAGAATGGCGTTACTGGTAGCCGTATCATGGGTGGCGGTTTCGGTGGCTGCACAATCAACCTCGTAAAGGACGAGCTTTATGATCAGTTCATCGCTGACGCCAAGGCTAAATACTCTGCAAAATATGGCAAGGAGCCGAAGGTAATCGACGTTGTTATCAGCGAAGGTTCACACAAGGTTTGCTAAATTAGCTCTATAACAGTTTCCTAGATTAGCTCTATAATAATATGTGTAAGGGCAATTCAATAGCGATATTGAATTGCCCTTTTATTATGTCTATATATGTTTTTGCCGTTCGCGTACGGAATCTGATCGGGCGGCGTACGGAATCTGATCGGGTCGCGTACGGAATCTGATCGGGTTGCGTACGGAATCGGTATAGACAACGAACGCGAACGATGACTAAAGCCTGCATACGGCGTGTCATTCTCTTAGAATGAATTTTTCATGAATACTATCAATATTCTGCAAAAGGTAGTTGTGGTTCCTCTTGTTTAGGTTTTGATAATAATTTATTATGGGGTTTATCGTCGCCCAAACTTACACCAAGTCCCATTAACCTTATCGGATGAGAGGCGTTAATCTCTACTTTTTGTAGTAACCCTTTTGCTAAAGGTAGAATCGTATCTTTAGATGTTAGTGGGGTAGCGCAGGTCAGGCTTCTTGTAACTTGCGTAAAGTCTGCGTATTTCACTTTTAATGTAAGTGTGTGACCAGAAAAATCGCTCTTATCAAGGCGGTTTACCAGTTCCAATGTTATGTGGTATAGCTCGATAATAACATTCGATTTCAATGAAAGGTCCTGAGCGAATGTACTTTCGCAACTAACTGATTTTCTATCATTTCGTGCTTCTACTGGACTATCATCAATACCACGTGCATAGTCATAGAACAATTGCCCACGTTTTCCAAACAAACGTGATAGGGTAGACAGCGATTGATTTCGCAACTGCCGAACTTTAAATATACCCAACGAATGCAATTCGAGTGCAGTTTTATGCCCCACAAGCCACAAGTCCTCTACCTTTAACTTGTCTAAAAACGCGATAGCATTATCAGGATGAATGATACATAAGCCGTCGGGCTTATTATAATCGGATGCTATCTTGGCAAGCAATTTACAATAAGATACACCGGCCGAAGCAGTTAAGCCAAGTTCATCATGAATTGCAGCCTTTATTTCTTTTGCAATATCTGCAGCTAATTCAATACCTTTTTTATTTTGGGTAACATCCAAGAACGCTTCGTCAAGTGATATCGGTTCTATCAAGTCAGTATATCTTTGAAATATATTATGAATTTTATTGGAAATTTCTTTATACCGCTCAAATCGAGGTTCTATTATCAACAAATTAGGACAAAGTCTTTTTGCCATTCTAATAGATTGTGCAGAATGTACACCATAACGACGCGCCTCATAACTCGCAGTAGAAACAACACCGCGGTCAGAATCGTGTCCAACAACAATTGCTTTCCCTGCAAGATTATTGTTATCAAGTCGTTCCACAGCAGCATAGAAGCAATCCATGTCTATATGTATTATCTTACGATAGTGTTGCATCATTTATAGTTATGAAGTTAATCATTATTTATGTTATGCCTATTATTTACTTTGCAAGACCTATTTCATAAACCTGTGCAAATCACATCAAATGTACAAAATATTATTGAATAATCTAGTATCTTCCATGTATAAATTTATAATCTTAAAGAATAACTCTCCATAACGGACATTATGACAAAGATTTTTTTAAAATGTTATGATAACTTGATTTATATCAAGTAGGAACACAATGCACAAGCGAAAAAGCATTAGAATTTTATACGTTGTGCACCTCTTCAAATACAGAGGTCGGAAGCGTGTCCCGATTGACATTATCAAGGCTAGTGGGCTAACGCCATCAAGCTAAATGGCGTTGTTTATGGGTTGGGCTAATCATCGCGCTAACCGCTTGGTCGACCTCGCTGCGCTCACGTTTCGGACTACCGTCCGAGCGCAATTGCGCAAGGGCGTAGGGTGGAGTGCGTTGCACTCTTTTGGCTGCACCGCAACAAGTTGCTACGCAGTTACTAATATAAAAAACGCGCGCAGACGAATAAACGCCCGCACGCGAAATTAATTTTTTAAACGTGCCAACAACGCTAATAAAATGCGATAATAAACACGTAAGAACTTAAAACCTACATAAAAACATGTGAACATAAATAAAACAAATAAAGTCCACAACAAAGTACTAAAAATATAATATATTGTTTCCATGCCACAAAGTTAATAATTTTGTGGCGAATAAGTGACAACATTTTTATTATTTGTTGTGTTAGCATTACCCGAAGAAGAACCAGGAAGAACACCGAGAATAATTTTAGCATAGTCTTTAACTTCATCATTAAAGGCTGAAATATTTTCACGAGCGAGTTCTAAATAATAGTCCTTATAATCTCGCCAAGATGCGTGACCGCTCTTAATACGATTATACGCTTCTTGCGCTTCACGACTCCAACGCTCGGCAAGAGTATGAGGAACATTTAAAATCTCCTTACGCTTCATTTCCAACTGCTGCAAAGTAACACGATTAAAGGCTTCTTGCAACTTATCGGGCTGCGTCCACAAATCAAGCTCATTTTGCAAACGTTGTCCTTTAGTTAACTCATCTTCGTGCTTCTCTTTAGCCTTATTAAGAGATGCAGAAGAATAACTTTCAGTGGCAGAAGCGTTATTCTTACGAATTTCGCTAAGTTGTACACGTGGCTTTCCTTTCTCTGTAACAATTTGAGCGTCCGTAAGGTCATAGACCTTTTTAAGGTTCTCAAATTCTTGATAAGCCTTTTGCAATTCAGCTTCATTGCGTGAATACTGAAACATTGCGTTGACTTCCTCAATAGCTTGAAGAGATTCAGCACGCTTGGCGTCTGCTTCTTGTTGCTCTGTTTGTGCAGCCTGCTGACGCTGATAATACTGTTGGTCAACAGCAAATTTAAATGCGTCTTTAGCATAGTTAAGCATACTAACGCCAATATCTTGTTTTTGCTTGCCTATCTCTAAGGCGTTTTTGATTGCACGGGTAGCATTATCAATATTTTTGGCATTAGTATCTGCATCAACATTGCGACGTTGAGCATTAACTAAGCTATCCTGCATAAAAGAACGCAAAGAGGATGAAAGTTGCTGACCAACACCAAGAGGTGAAGGTATAGATACTGGACTAGCTTGGTCAACATTAGCAGATGTTGTAACGTTACCATCAGTTCCAAAAGCAGTGTTAACACCTGCCTTTAGTTTACCAAGTTGGGACAAGTAGGCTTGATCTGCTGTTAACTCACGCTGACGAGCATAAGCAGTAGCAGCATTCTCTTTATTATAACGGTCTTGGCGTGCCATTAGCTTTTTTTGGTGATTATAATCGATAGCACCACCAATTAAAGAACCTGCAACACCACCTAGAGAACCTAAAAGACCGGAACCGGCACCATCAAAAAAACCCATAAGAAAAAATATTAAAGGATGCGTAAAAAATTACGCATCCAAGTTAAACAATTAGTTAGTAGACATATTAACGGTACTATTATCAGTATCATCAACAGCGTCATAAGAATTCTGAACAGGCTTAAGCCAATTTTTAACCTTTACATCAAAAACGGTTTGACAAATAAAATTATCAAATTCACCGTAATCAGAAGAAAAAAGTAAAACATTATCTACACCCGAAGTAGTATCAGACTTTGAATTATAAAACAAGCGATTATAATTAGACAAAAAACCATATTTACAAATTTGCTGCCAAGAAGTAGAAGCAGAGGGGACAGAATTAGAAGTAATACCAAATTTAAAATTACCAGTAGACTTACCCGAAGAATCAACAATATCAGTAACAGAAGCTGCATGACTCAAAATAAGACGGTCATTAAAATAAGGCAACAAATCACGTTTAAAATAGCCACAACACATATCACCGTTAACAATATTCTTCTTAACCTTGAAACCAGTATAACGAGGAACCCAACCGAAACCAGCGGAGGTTAAATTTAAATCGTTAGCTTTGCCAAGTAAAAAGTTATCACTAAGGAATACACCTTTAGGGGTGAACTCATAACCAAGGGCGTCAAACTCTGGGTGTGGTATAGTGTCGTTATCAATGGCATATAAAGTAGGGTCATTACCTTGGAAAATGTTAGTAATGGGGACAATACAAGACATTACAAAAACAAAACCATGAGTAGGAGCTTTAAAAGTAAAACCACCTTTACCAAAACCGATGCCTTTACCTGCATACGCACCAAGATAATCACCTTTGTTTTTGTTACCGATGTCTGAAGTCTCTGAGGTACTAAAAACGTCATCAATATCAATAGGGGTACGCCATTCGGAAATATTAAAACTATCTTTGAAAAGGTCAAAAGAAACATCACTACCGTAGTGAACTTTAACCCAATCTGACAAACGTTTGCCAATAACACTATCTTTGCTAACAAAGCGTGAAAGACGACGAAGCAAATCAATACTCAGCCAAGTAGTTAAAGGGGGTTGGGCATCTACATGAGGAACGCCAAAATTATTAGGTTTAATATAACGTGATGTATCATGCTGAGCGTAATTAACAAGAGAATACAAAGAAGTATTAACAGCAGGCATACGACTAGCAGCACCACTCATAGGTTTAGAACGATGGGCAGCGATATAACTACTAGCATCAGTATAATAAAGATTAACAAAATCACGAAGAAAGTTAATAAAAAGGGTTAAATTAGACTCAGAAACAGAGCCATCCAACTGATAAAAATTAGTAACATATTCCCAAACAAGACCGATAACCTTAAAGCAATTAGTTTGTTCAAATTGAATATCACGTGTAAGACCAAAATAATCATAATAAGCCTTATAGTAAGCCAAAATGGGAGCAATACTAACAGGCTTGTTGTCTTCACCGTTAAGTGAATAACCAAGACCTAAAAGTTGTTTACGAAGATGTTTAGCACGTGTAGAAAACTGAAAACAAAATAAATAAGTAGTATCAGTAGTATCATTAGCAAAATCATCCTCAATAATGTAATCTGACATAAGAGGAGAAATAGCAGAATCAGAAGGTACAGCGAAATCGGGGGCAAGTGCTAAATTAAGAGTTTTACTAAAGCCAAAACGGTTAAAAAGACAATCACGAAAGTCTGAAATATCATCAGTAAAACCAAGAGGAATGGGTTTATAACCATATTCGTTAACACCAATAGCGTACTTCTCATAAACAGAACAACGAGAAAGACACAAAATATTCCAAAGCAAAAACGAATTAGTAGTAACAGGCATTTGAGTAGGCTTAACGGACACACCCGAGGGAGTAGTAAAAGAAATACCACTTAACAAACTCTCAAAATAAGGTACTACATCAGTCATTTTAACAAATCGTGCATAATTCTGCAAATACATACGAGCAAACGAGGGCGTAGGCATAGGAGACAAGCGAACTAACTGCTTAGAATTTACACTAATAGAGGAATTAGGCAACATATACTGCGAAAGAAGTGGCTGTAAAAAACCGAAATCCATAGTAGTATTATTATCAAAACTCAAATTATGAGTGTAATTTTTATGGGCAGAAGTACCCAAAAGAACGGATTTAAAAGACATAAATATAAAATTTAACGATTAAACACTAGGAGAATCAACTGACGGAGGAACATCAACAGGCTTGTCATCAGACAAAGAAGCGTTAAGAATGTTTTCC